>Ga0265297_10000342_pt1 | contig 148969 bp, 120 predicted proteins | sample Munlanlwell13791_FD_192502 | JGI IMG/M metagenome (GOLD analysis project Ga0265297, IMG submission 192502) | Leachate microbial communities from a municipal landfill in Southern Ontario, Canada - Leachate well 137-91 | ecosystem: Engineered > Solid waste > Landfill > Unclassified | place... | reverse complement strand
CAAGTAAAGTATTTAGCTGGACTCCTAACTATACTCAATCCGGCTCTTATCCGGGAGTGCATTTTGAGGTGAGTGATGGTAAGGGAGGAGCAGACTCTGAAGATATTACAATTACAGTTAACAACGTAGTACGTAACTATACCTTAACCATTACTGCCACTAACGGCACAGTCGCGAAAACTCCGGATGCTGCAAACTATGCTGAAGGAACAACTGTCAGCTTAAATGCAAACCCGAGCGCGGGATATCACTTTACTGGTTGGAGTGGTGATGTCAGCGGAACCGTTAGCCCAGTTACTATTACCATGGATGGAAATAAGGTAGTCACTGCCAGCTTTGCTATAAATACATATACCTTAAATATTACTGCAGCTAACGGTACAGTAGCGAAGTCTCCAGATCAGGCAACTTATAATCACGGGGCTAGCGTAATTTTAACCGCTAACCCAACAGCTGGCTATCAATTCAATGGCTGGTCAGGCGATGCTAGTGGCACAGCTAATCCTGTAACAATTACTATGAATAGCAATAAAGCAGTGATAGCCAACTTTGGCGCAATTGCTGCTATACCAGTTACTGTAGCAAGTGCCTCGGGCCAACCCGAACAAACTAACATTACAGTTCCTATTTCAACAGGTAGCGTTACTGGTTTAGGATTTATTTCCTGCCAGCTGAATTTAAGTTATGATGCCACAAAACTTACTGTCACAGCAGTGAATACCACAGGCTGCATTACTTCAGGTTGGGGTAGCCCAGTTTATAATATTACCTCTGGCCGAGTAGCAATCTCGCTCTATGGTGTGGCTCCTTTAACAGGCAGCGGCAACTTAGTTAATGTCGTTTTTAGCGTGAAGGCAGCTACGGCAGCTGGTACTACAACTCTTGACTTAACCCAAGCTAAATACAACAGCGGTGCAGTTAGTTCCACATTGATTGATGGGGCCTTCACAATTACTAACCAGCCTCCAGTATTGGCTAGTATCGGTAATAAGACGGTTAATGAAAATTCCCTTTTAACATTTACCGCCTCTGCAACAGACCCGAATGGAGATAACTTAACTTATTCCGCAACAGGCTTACCTGCGGGCGCAACACTCGATGCAGCTACGGGAGTATTTAGCTGGACACCAACATATACTCAAGCAGGTACTTACAATATTACTTTTACTGTTAGTGATAGCAAGCTCACAGACAGTGAGGCAATTACGATTACAGTAAATAATGTCCCGCGTTATTACAGTTTAACCGTTAATGGCTCAGTAACAAAGAGCCCGGATCAAGCAACTTATGAAGAAGGCGCGAGCGTTATTTTAACTCCTGTCCCAGCTGAAGGTTATAATTTTATTCGTTGGTCAGGAGATTTAACTGGTTCTAGCAATCCAGCCACGGTTACTATGGATGCCAATAAGGTAATTACTGCTAACTTCGCTATTAATACCTATATATTAAATATCACTGCAACTCATGGCCAAGTTGTCAAGAGCCCTGATCAAGCTGCTTATGATCATGGCACGCAAGTTAGCCTAACCGCTAATCCAGCAACCGGCTATCACTTTACTGGTTGGTCAGGAGATGCCAGTGGTACAGCCAATCCAGTTACTATCACTATGGATAAGGCAAAATCAGTTACAGCAAGCTTCGCAATTAATATCTACAGCTTAGAGATTCAAACAGAACATGGTTCAATAACCAAGTCACCGAATAAGGAAAATTATGAGCATGGTGATAGCGTAACTTTAACAGCAGTTCCTCTTGCAGGCTATCACTTTGTGGAATGGAGCGGTGATGCTTCTGGCACAGTAAATCCTCTTGTGATTACCATGGATAGCGATAAATCAATTACCGCGGTCATCGCGATTAATACCTATAGCCTGGAGATTAAAGCAGAACACGGCTCAGTAGCTAAGTCTCCGAATAGAGATAGGTATGACTATGGCACAGAGGTAACTTTAACTGCAACGCCGGAACATGGTTATCGTTTTGTGAACTGGATTGGCGATATCACTGCAATAGCTAATCCTCTGACTGTGACGATGGATGGTAATAAATCTCTTACAGCGATTTTTGTAGATATATTGCCTCCAATTAGTTGTTCACTTTCGATTAACAACGGCGCAGAATATACGAACTCCTTAAAAGTGAATCTTGCGATTGCAGCTGAAGATACCGGATCTGGATTAAGCAAGATGCAATTCTCGAATGACAATATTACTTGGTCAAGCCCGGAAAACTACGCTCGCACTAAGGAATTAACATTGCTTTCGGGAGATGGTTTAAAAACTGTCTATGCAAAGGTGATTGATGCTGCAGGGAATGAGAGTGAAACATTCTCTGATTCGATTGTCCTTGATACAGCAGCTCCTAAGCAGCCGACAATCCTGGATATACCTAGCAGGACACGCAACCCGATACTTAATCTGCAAGGCACAAAGGATGCCTATTCTAGTATCGTGATCAATGGCCAAGAAAAAGTAACTTTGAATGATGCCACTACTTGGTCAACAGAAGTTAAACTCGAGGAAGGTAAGAATACATTGAGGATCAGTTCAAAAGACGCAGCGGGAAATGAGAGCTCAAGCCTGGTTAGAGAAATTACCCTAAAAACAAAGGCGCATATACACATTACTTTCCCGACAAAGAGATTCTTAAGGCTTTTGGATCTAATCTCTGGCACAAAAGATATCGCCATACTATACATGGTCGATGACGAGCCTGCGTTAAAGGTAAAGAAAGTGACACTCAAAGAAGAAGAAGCTACAAAAGTTACTATTAGCGATCAAGATGATTTAGGTAATGAGGCCGTGGAAGAGTTAGACCTCTTTTTAGCCACGCGAGGGCCGCGAATTAGAATTAGTGATTATCAGGATGGCCAGAGCGTATCTTCTTCGAATATTGCCTTAAAGGGAAGTGTTGTGGATAATGGCGCGGGTATTCAGTATGTTAAGGTGAATGGCAGGACAGTTGATGTCTCTGGAGGTAATTTCGCTACCAATATTAATTTAGGCAATGGAGAGAACAGTATTACAGTTGAAGCAGCTGATAATGCGGAAAATATCAGCAAGAGCTCCTTTACCTTAAATTATAGTGCTCCCGTAATTACTACAACTACAACATCTACGGAATCTACAACAGCTCCTGTAACAGAGAGAGTAATTTCCAGCGGAGTAGTTTATGTTACTCCTTCAACGCCTACAACGCAGCCAACAGGCCCTGCTAGTGTTAAAGAAAAGAAAGAAATTAAAGCTGTTGAAAGAGGCAAAAGAGAAACATCTGGTTATGGAAACATTATGCCTGAACCAGTAATTGAACAGCAGGGGACAAGCGCGCCTGATTATTCAAATTTCCAGGAGCCTAGCCCAAGCTCTTTCAAAGAACCTATGCCTAATTTGAAAAAGGTAGAATCTCCAAAAGCTCCTGTAGCTGAAGTAAAGAAGCAGACCAGCGAAAAACCCAAAGCGCAGGTAGAGAAGGTTGAAATAGTTCAGGCATCAGAAATTGAAGCTCAAGCATCCGGAAAATTCTTGCTCTGGAGGTCATACAAGCTTAATACAACTTCGAAGATTACTCCTCTTGCCTGGGAATTAGCCGAAGGGCAAAAACTTCCTTTCTGGCTTAAGCTGGATGAGAAGAAAGGCGTGATTTCCGGCCTTGTCTGGGGCAAGAAAGAAATCGAACTGAAATTGCAGCTGATTACTCCGGATGAAGGGGCGCAAGAAGCGGTTTTGAAATTGAAGATAGAATAAGTATAAGTCGTAAGTAGTAAGTTAGAGGAGAAGAAGATGAGGAATAGTAAAGTCACAAGGTCACTAGGTCACAAGGTCACAAAGAGCATATATCTTTGTGTTATGGTGACTTTGTGTCTTCTTTCTCTGACAACCAGTGCTTTGGCTGCGGATTATTATGTTGATCCAGTAAACGGAAATAATAATAATCCGGGTACTGAAGCGCGGCCATGGAGGACTGCAGCTTTTGCACTAAGCAGCAGTTCTTCTTTAAAGGCCGGTGATACAGTTTATTTGCGTGGCGGAACATATGCAGAGCAGGTGCAGGTACAGAAAACCGGCACAGCAGAAAATTGGATTACGATTAAAAATTATCCAGGTGAAACTCCGGTAATAGACGGGACTACGTCTGTTACCGGGTGGACGCAGGCGGGTTCTGATGATGCGAATCTAACTGTGCTGGGAGTAATTAATTCTAATTATCAGAATATCTACTGGACAAGAGTTGAAGCGAGTGTTTTTCCGACAACTACGCTCTCAAACACCATTCTTTTCGAAAACCGCCAGATGTGTAGAATTGCCAGCGATCCTGATCAATCAGAGGCATTTGGTGAAGATGTTAATGAGTTCCGGCCTATAGCTTCGGAGGCTTTTGATCAAGATGCATTTCTTATCGATTCAAATTATTTGACCCAGGATAACGATTATTGGAATGGCGCGATTATTGAAGTTTTTCTACATAGATATAACGCTAATATTGTACAGAAGACAGTAGCTGGTTTTGTACAGGCTGAACACAAAGTTATTTTCGACTCAGTATTACCCGCCACGATTTATAAAGGCACAACACCGGACAGCTACCGTTTTATGAACCATCCTCATATATTAGATACTGCTGGAGAATTCTATGTCAGCGGAATTGAGACTGTCGGAGGGAAAGATTATCGCCGGATTTACCTTTGGCCAAAAGATACGAACAGCCTCACTGATAAAATCTCGATGTCTGTCCGTAATAACGCTATCTATTACCGCGGGATTACCTCCGGGGTATATTTAATAATTGATGGAATAACTGTATTTGGCACTAAAGACATTGGCATGGATTTTCAAGGCATCTCTGCTAGCTCAAGGGGTTCATACATTACAATTAGAAACTGCTCTGTGACTGATTGTGGTAATCACGGGATTTATTCATCTTATATAGACAATATCCGCGTGGAAAATAACTATATTCGGCGCTGCAACAATCGCGGAACTTTACTCATGTTTGGCGACCATTGCCTGATTAAAGGCAATGATGTAAAAGATACAGAGTCAACCAATGTTTCGTTTTATACAACAACCAATAGCATGATGATCGGCAATAAATTACAAGGCGTTCGCGGAGGGCATGGTAACGGATCTTCTTGCTACGGGGTTAATGGATGGACAGAGAATACTTTAGTCGCGGGCAATACTTATTATGGCTGTAATCTATCCACCCAGAACATAAGAAATATGACTATCTTCAATAACCTGTTCTATATTGATGCGGAGCATCCAAACCTTTGCATATCACCTTGGACGAATTCCGGGCCTTATGGCGATGATGGTTACATAGTGGTGATGAATAATACAATTTATGAAACGGTTTATCCGACAACAGGAGAAGTAACCGCTGCCGATACATTAAGATTACCAACTGTTTCCGGGGCAGTTACGAAACATTATGTGGTCAACAATATTTTACACGGATTATTTAAGGAATGGAGTGAAAATTGGGATAATTATAATCCTAGTTTAGTGGGAGTTGAAGATCGCTCCTTTAATGTTTACACTGCATACACATGGCAACAGCAGGGTTATGGGTGGTTATTGAAAACCGGGGAAAAAGATTGTCGGGCTACATCTTTAACAAGTATGTTTGTTAATCCAATATACGGCGGTGATTTTCATCCGTTAGAAAATGGGCCTTTGGCAGGGGCAGGAAAAAATGTGCAGGACATTCTTTATAATTTAGGTATAATTAGTAATTTTCCGGAGTATGACTTTACTAAGGATATGGATGGCAAACCTTGGAATGTTTCTCCTTCGATTGGTTGCTATGAAGTTGGAGCGGAGAATCAAATTATCTATGGTGATGTTGATGGCAATGGCGAAATCTCTGCCTATGGCGCAGCCTTAACTGCCCAGGCGGCAGTGGGGTTGATTACTTTGACCGCAGAGCAGATTCAGGCTGCGGATGTGAGTGGCGAAGGAGAAGTATCTGCTTACGACGCGGCGCTGATTGCGCAGAAGGCAGTAGGACTTATAAATAAATTCCCTGTGGAGGGATAGAGATGAAGAATAATCATGTCGCAAGGTCACAAGGTCACAAGGTCACAAAGAGCGTTTGCCTTTGTGTCATGGCGACTTTGTGTTTTTTATTTTTTACAGCTAGCGCTTGGGCTGCGACTTATTATGTTGACCCGGTGAATGGCAATGATGGGAATGCCGGCACAGAAGCAGCACCGTGGAAGACTATAGCCAAGGTGGCACCTTCTTCTGTAGCCACAGATACAATTATCATCCGTAATATGAACTCCAGCCTCACAGGAACTGACTGGCCACAAAGAACCTATAGAACCAACCAGATCAGCCAGTTTAGTATTACCTGGACATTCAATACCGATTATAGAATCGGACAGTTTGTAAATAGGGATATGTGGATAATCGGTCCGGTGAATATTGTTGCTATTGCCCCGGTCACGACTGTTGTGGGTAGCCGAACAATGAATGGCTCATCGATTAATCCACGGTCAGGGACTCCATCCCATGGCGCAGGCAGAGGCCACGGATATGACAGCGGAGCAAGCGGTTACAGTGCCAGCCTTAATGTCGCAGTAGGAATTTCAACTACTAATCCTCTAATTGTCTCTGTAGGCTCTTCTTTGGTCTCAACTCAATCCGGAGATGATTCCAGGACTAGGCTAGATAGCGCAGCTGTATTAACAGTATTGTCAGTTGTTCCACCTGCAGGAAGTTTTCGGCCGCCATTCTGCGGAGGAATAAACAAATCGGTTATGTTTAATGAAAGCGATTTAGATTATTCTAAGCTTTTCCGTCTTCCAACGGTTACAGGAGCTTCTTCACTTGCTACCGCTGCTGCCTGGCTTGAAAGGCCGTGGTTAGATCATGTTGGTGAATGGTCTGGCGCTCAAATCCATCCTGTGGCTACAATGCCTGATTATGGCCGGGACATGGCCAAACGGACAACAGAAGCGGCCTTGCTTTTGAACTTAAAATGGAACGAGGATATTGCTACGGATAATAATCTCAAGCGTTTACTATTGATTCGCTATGTTCAATTGGGTATTGATAACTATTTCACAGCCACCGACGGGATTACAGCGCTTTGGGTTCCCAATGGAGGACATGCTACTTCTCGTAAATTACCTATCCTTTTCGCCGGGGCGGTTTTCGAAAATTCAAATATGCTTGCTATTGGTGAAAAAAGCGGCGCCTACGTGCATGAGCAGGAAGATGCCGATGGAGCGCCAAATCCCACAGGACGGGGCAATCCGCCAACGGATTATATCCATTTTGGTGAAGATGGCCAAACTCAATATGTCGCTCAATATAATGTTGATGTTACGCACAGCTCTTCTTGGGCCCCTGATAATCGCGCGGCGCCGGTGCCCTATGAGCAAAGCGACATTGGGCTCCCGGAATGGGCGATTCGCGCGGCCACTGCTCCAACGCAAGACAATAAGAACTGGGATACGGTCTATCGTACCACATCTGGTTGCACCTTTCCTGGCACTGCCCTGGCCGCCCTAATCATGAATTTAAAAACGCAGTGGAATAATCCTGCGTTTTTCGATTATTGCGACCGCTATATGGTCATTGAGCATGATGCTACGGGAACGAATAGCCCCGGGACGTTTGTGAGAAACATGTGGGATGCCTACCGCGCCAACTATGGCCGTATGTACATTGGCCTGGATTCTGCTACGCATCAGAGAATCTATAGTGATAGCCAAGACACAATTCTCTACGGCGACGTCTCAGGCGAAGGAGAAGTTTCCGCCTACGACGCAGCTTTGGTAGCACAGGCAGCAGTGGGGTTGATTACTCTGACAGCAGAACAGATTCAAGCTGCGGATGTGAGTGGAGAGGGAGAAGTGAGTGCTTATGATGCAGCACTGATTGCACAAAAGGCGGTAGGACTTATAAATAAATTCCCTGTGGAGGGATAGAGATGAAGAATAATCATGTCACAAGGTCACAAGGTCACAAGGTCACAAAGAGCATGTGTCTCTGTGTTGTGGTGACTTTGTGTTTCTTTTTTATTCCACAACTAGCACAGGCTGCGACTTATTATGTGAATGGGGATACGGGTAATGATAGTTATTCCGGCACTCAAGCCCAGCCGTGGAAGACGTTTGGTCGAGCAATGCCTTATACCTCCAGCAGCCCTAAACCCACAGGCGGGGATACGGTGATTGTTGCGGCACGCGCTGGGGACGTCAGTTATGGCAATGTATCTTTTCAGCAAACAACTACCGGAAGAAGCACTTATATTACTTATAAGGCAGCCACGAGCACTAAGCCGGTAGTGACTTTTACAGTAGGGGGCACCAACAATGCCTACATTATTCTTGATGGTTTTAAGATCGTGCAGAGCACATCGCAATATTGGGGGTTTCTTACTGATTCCAGTTATGTAAAATTTTTAAACTGTTATATTGGCCAGGTGGTTACAGGTGTTGATGCGACCTACAACGTTGGTGGGATGAACAATGACAATATCTGGCTGGAAGGTTGTGAAATTGTCGGTGGCCAATTCAACATCGCTTTACTCAAGACAAACCATCTCACTATTAAAAATTGCATTTGCCGAGATACCACTAATGATGCTATTTATTTAATGAATTGTTTAAATGTTTTAATCGAAGGCTGCGATGTTTATAACATTGATATCAATAGCTTGGGCGGCCACCAAGATGTACTTTCTGTGACGAACTGCCAAGATATAACTATTCGCAAGAATAAATTTCATACAGGCCACTCTCAAGGGCCATTTTTTAATAATGATTCCACGGGTTTGCCTGTCCTTAATACCAATGTCCTGTTTGAGAACAACGTGGTTTATGGCCAGTTCAATGAACGGCCTTTGATTATGGCTGATGTTGATAACTGTACAGTCCGCAACAATACCTTTGTTGCTTCCAGTGCTCTAGGCTATGAGAACCTTATCAGTTATTCTACAAGCCGTGGCTTGAAGCAATACAATAATCTTTTTGCCGGCCCGCAAGTTTATAACCAAGATGGGGCTGCAGGTCAAGTTAGCGAAGACTATAATCTTTTCCGGACTTATAACAGTAGCGGTAATTATCCCAATATTGGAACGCATAGCCGGAAAAATATTTCAGATTTTGGTTTTGTTGATGCCGCAAACTTTGATTTTCGCTTAACGGCTGGCTCGCCGGCAATTGGCGCTGGCGATCCTAACAATTGCCCAGCAGATGATATTCTCGGTAACCCGCGCTCATCTACCGCGCCGAGTATTGGAGCATATGAATATATTGCAGTGCAAAAAGCCAGCCAAGTTTCCCAATTCGGCATTACCTGGATTTTTGATAAAGAATATGAGTATGGCCAGTTTGCCAATGGCGACTACTGGGTGGTCGGGCCGGTGACAGTTATAGATATTAATCCTTTATCGATTGTGTCTTCTGGACGGACAATCAACGGCTCAATGGTGAATCCGGTGGCAAATCCGGGCTATCAGGGTTATGACAGCGCAGCAGATGGATTTAATGCCTCTTATAATGCCGGCCGGCCAGGAGGGAATAATCTTTCTTCGGCTAGTCCATTATCTTTGGCAGTAAATACTTCTTTAGTTTCAAGTATTAGTTTAGCTACGGCGGGAAAAACAGCATTACAGACTGCAGCTGTCCTTACGGTATTAGCTAGCGTGCCAACCGAAGGTAGTTTCCGTCCTCCTTACTGTGGAGCAGATAAGACGATAAGATTCAATAAGGCCGCTCTAAATTATTCTCTTTTAGCCAGCCTTGAGCCAGTTGCAACTACACCGACTTTAGCTACGGCGGAAAGATATTTTGAAAGGCCATGGATTGACCACAGGCCGGGATATTCCGGCGACCAGATTCATCCTTCAGAAAATATGCCTGATTATAGTCGTTCAATGGCCGCTGAAATCGGAATTGGTTCGCTGATGTTGCATTTAAATTTTTCGAATGCACAAAAGGAAACCTTATTCATTCGTATGACACAATTAGGCATAGATTTATTCGGGGTCGTCAAAAATGGTGGAAGCCAAAACTGGTTTAATGATGGAGGCCATGCCAGTGGCCGTAAATGGCCGATTCTCTTTGCCGGAATAGTCCTTGATGATCCTGATATGAAAGCTATTGGGGATAAGTCAGGTGATTATTTATATTCCAATGGACACAAGGCAGGAAATCCACCCACTGATTATATCCATTTTGGTGAAGATGACCAAACTTTTTATGTTACCTCTGATGATATATATCCTCAGCCTTATGCCATTGGCTATTATCACATGGGCTACGGCGATGGGACTCAAACCGGCTATGTCAAAGTAACCAATGGTAGCAGAATCGTAGAAGGCGTGGGAACAATATGGTTAACTGAGTTAAATAGTAACCCGAAATATTTTGGAGTTGTTGGGGATAACCGGGCAATAAGTGGTAATGAAGGAGGTTATGCTGTTTCTTCAATAGATAGTAATACTCAGCTTACTCTCGTCATTCCTTACGAAGGTATTACAAGCCAAACCGGTACAGCCAAATATGCAATTTCCGATTACGTTTTTTATGGCCATGGCGTCCCGGATAAGAAATGCGATTATTCCGAATATACTAATTCTCACTTAAGACTACCGGAATGGGGCATCCGGCATTCGAGTGAGCCAATTTTTGATGGCTTAGAGTGGGGTGCAGTGTATAGACAAAGTAACGGCACATGTTGGAACGGATATGTTCTTGCTGCTCGTATCATGGGAGCTAAAACATTATGGAATCACGATGCTCTGTTTGATTATCAAGATCGATATATGGCAACGGAAGTTGAGAATCGTTCCTGGAGCGTTTTCACAGGAGATATGTGGGATGCCTATCGCGCTAACTATGGCCCGATCTGGCCGGCTACAGCAACGATTCTCTATGGCGATGTTGATGGTAATGGCGAAATATCCGCTTATGACGCAGCTTTGGTAGCGCAGGCAGCAGTGGGATTGATTACTCTGACTGCAGAGCAGACTCAAGCTGCGGAGGTGAGTGGCGAGGGAGAAGTAAGTGCTTATGATGCGGCACTGATTGCACAGAGAGCGGTAGGACTTATAAATAAATTTCCGGTGGAGGGATAGAGATGAAGAATAGCTGGGTCACAAGATACAAGTCACCCTTCGACTTCGCTCAGGGCAAGCAAGTCACAAGGATTGTACGCCTTTGTGTCATGGCGACTTTGTGTCTTTTATTTTTTACAACCAGCGCCTGGGCTGCGACTACAAATCAAATCAGCCAATTCGGCATTACCTGGACCTTTGATAAGGCATACGAATATGGACAGTTTGCTAATGGCGATTATTGGGTAGTTGCTGAAGGAGCTCCAGCTACTGTTAAAATTACTGATATAACTCCGCGATCTACGGTTGACAACGGAATCACTCGACATGGCACAATGATAAATCCAAAATCAGGTGATATAAACCCCAATTTTGGAAATGGAAAACATACGTATCAGGGTTTTGATAGCCGCCTATACAATTATGATATCTCATACAATAAAGGCAGGCCAAGTGGATTTGATATTTCCGCAAGCAATCCTATGATTGTGTCAGCAGGTTCGTCTGTTATTTCTGCAAAAAGTACATTAAACGCAACGTGGGATTTTACTAATAACTGTCTTCTGACAGTGGCAGTATTGACTGTATTAGATACGGCACCCCCCGTAGACAGTTTCCGGCCCGGATATAGTGGAGATGATAAAGCCGTTAAATTCAACGCGGCAGATTTAGATTATTCAAAATTAGGCCGGTATTTACTGACAGGTGCTACGACTCCGTTGGTTCAGGGAACCGGAACTCATGGCGCAAATGATGACGCATATCAGGCTGACACCTGGGAACGTATGGTTGAACGTCCGTGGTTGGACTTTGCCTATGTAGAAGGCGGTACCTATATGCACCCTCAATACAATAGTGCGTTTGATGGTGGTGCACTGGCAGGACAAGTAAGTCAAATTGCTCTTGTTCTAAATTCCTCAAATTATACTAACGCAGAAAAGAGTAAGCTGTTTATTCGTTTCGTACAGGTTGGCATTGATAACTATTCTATCCATGAAGGTCAAAATATAGCATTGGACACTTGGCGCGGTACGGGCCAAATTTGTGCCGGGCGTAAATTCCCTATCCTATTTGCAGGAATAGCGCTTAATGATAATAGCATGTTAAATATCGGAACCGATGGAAGAGGTGTTCGTTTTGGGGAAGATGAGCAAACTTTCTACGTTACTCAGTATGACATTGATCATTATTCTCCGACGCCTGTCCCTCCGCAAGTGACAAGATTATCTATCAATGATTCTGTGGTAATATACTATACAAATGAGCATTTAGATATTCCTGAGTGGGGCATTATGCATTACGACGGCCCACAATATGATAATTTTAACTGGGTTGGTGCGCCTTATCGGACGAGTAATGGTCCATATTGGGCCGGATTTATTCTGGCCGCGCAGATGATGCATATGAAATCTCTCTGGAATCACGATGCCCTTTTTGACTATATGGACCGTTATATGTCAATTACCCCCAGCCAAAGTCCGTCTTGGGTTGGTACTGCTTGGGCGACGCATCGTTCTGAATTTGGTCCTGTTTGGCCGGATACAAGCATTATTTCCTACGGCGATGTTGATGGCAATGGCGAAGTTTCCGCCTACGACGCGGCATTAACTGCGCAGGCAGCAGTAGGGTTGATTACTTTGACAGCAGAGCAAGTTCAAGCTGCGGATGTGAGCGGCGAAGGAGAAGTGAGTGCTTATGATGCGGCGCTGATTGCGCAGCGAGCCGTTGGATTAATAAGTAAGTTTCCGGTGGAGGAATAGAGATGAAAAGTAATCGGGTCACAAGACACAAGACACAAGACACAAGTAAACTAAAACGAGGCGTATGCTTTTGTGTCATGGCGACTTTGTGTCTTTTGTCTCTGGCAACCAGCGCTTGGGCTGCGATTTATTATGTTGACCCGGTAAACGGCAATGATAGCAATGCGGGGACAGAAGTAGCGGCATGGAAGACTATTGCCAAAGTTCAATCTGCTTCGCAGATTAGCGATACCATTATTATTCGCAATATGGATGCTACCCTAACTAATACGGATTGGCCTGCGAGAATCTATAAGACCAATCAAATCAGCCAATTTGGAATTACTTGGACGTTCAATGCGGATTATACAATTGGACAATTCGCAACTCGTGATATGTGGGCGGTGGGGAATCCGTCCGTGACTATCATAGGTATTTATCCTCCCTCTAATAATATAGATGGCCGAATCAAGAACGGTTCACAGATAAATCCATCCGCAACATTACGTGAACAAGGTTATGACAATTCTATGACAAGTGTTACCTATACGGCAGCGCTTAATGTGGCTTTGGATGTGAGCGCGGCCAATCCTCTAGTCGTGCCTACTAATTCTTCTTTGGTTTCAACTATTAGTATGGATGTGGCAGGGCAGTTACCTCAACTTAAAACTGCGGCGATTCTGACGGTATTGCCAGCGGCGGCCAGCCACGGAGATTTTCGGCCTCCTTACGTCGGGAGTTCCAAAACTATCAAATTTAACGCAGCGAATTTGAATTACTCTAAATTGGCTAGCTTAGCCCCAGTAGGAAGCGGTAATCCGACCTTGGCCACCATGGTTGCCTCTTTTGAAAAACCCTGGCTTGATCATATTTCTCTCTGGAGCGGAGAATATTGTCATCCGGCCGATAATCTTCCAGATTATGGACGGGATTTGGCAAAGACAGCAGAAACCGGTATTTTGGGATTGAATTTAAATTACACTAACCAAGAAAAAGCGCCATTACTTAAAGGTATTGTTCAATATGGGATTGACAGTTATGGGATTATTGAAAACGGTCAACTTATATCCTGGCTTGGCGAGGGTGGTTTTGGCAGCGGCCGTAAACTGGCGATTTTACTCGCCGGATCGGTATTAAATGATTCTAGCATGCTTGGCGTGGGAGCCAGGTCAGGTGATTACCTGTATTCGCCGGGATACGATGCTAAACATCCCCCTGCTGATTATATTCATTTTGGAGAAGACGATCAAACTTTCTATGTCAGTCAATATGATGTGGATATAACAAATGGGCCGACATGGAGTCCGGATTCGCGAGACTCTGTAAAAACCCCGTATTCTGCAGAGGATATCGGGTTACCAGAATGGGGGATTCGTCACTGTTTGAGTCCTGAAAAAAGTAATAAGTATTGGGATACAAAATATCGCCGAGTATCGGGTTGCACAATGCCGGGAACTGCTTTGGCTGTTCTCATGTTGGGATTAAAAATTGAGTGGAACCATAATGCTTTTTTCGATTTTAGTGATCGTTATATGGCAACAACAGCTGTGGGGGCGGAGTGGGAAATTTGGGGAACAGGAGTCAATTCGCCCGGGCAGTTTGTTTATAATATGTGGGATGCCTATCGCGCCAACTATGGCCGCATGTATATTGGTTTAGATTCTGTTACACACCAACGTATATATAGTGATAATCAAGGCACAATTCTCTTTGGTGATGTTTCAGGCGAGGGCGAGGTCTCCGCCTATGACGCAGCCTTGACTGCTCAATCAGCGGTAGGATTAATTACTTTAACAGCAGAGCAAACTCAAGCTGCAGAGGTGAGTGGTGAGGGGGAAGTATCTGCTTACGACGCAGCGCTGATTGCGCAGCGAGCTGTTGGGTTAATAAGTAAGTTTCCAGTGGAAAGTTAAAGATGGACGATAGATGAAGGATGAGGGAAGATGAAAAATAGTTGGGTCACAAGGTCACAAGGTCTCAATGTCACAAAGAGCGTGTATCTTTGTGTCATGGTGACTTTGTGTCTTTTATTTATGACAACCAGCGCCTGGGCTGCGACTTATTATCTGGATGCTAATATAGGTAATGATAATAATGTTGGAACAAGCGCTGCGCCGTGGAAGACTCTTTCCAAAGCGCAATCAAAAGTTGTGAGTGGAGATATTGTTATTGTGAGAAATGGTTCCTATGGCATATATACGGAGACTAGGACTAACCGAACAGATTGGATTACTTATCAAGCGGATGCAGGTCACGCTCCGGAATTGACCCAGATATTTATAGACGATTATGGCGGTGGCAGCACAATTAATGCCTATTTATGTTTTGATGGATTCACTATAAGGCCGGCACCAGCCCAGGCAAGAGGTGTCTTTATACGTGATGCCCAATACCTCAAGTTTCTTAATCTCAATTTCATTGGACAGAGTAAATCGTATTTAGGAATCGAATCTTGGCCAGGCCTTTATGGTTCACGATACATTACTATTGATCATTGCACATTTTCCGGTGGGACAAAAACAGAAATGTTTGAAGGTTTTAATACTGCTATTGATTTGACAGCTGACTATTTAACGATTACCAACAATGATATAACTCAGATTATGGCTAGTCCTGCTGGAGGGGGCCTGGGAATTTCAGTTGGTTGTGTCAATGGTACGATTAGCGGCAATGATATTCATCATACTACGGCTGATGCGTGTATAGGTATTGGAGGAGGCAATGGACCTTTAGTAATTGAAAACAATAAACTCCATGATCTTTATATCTATAAACCGGTTTTGACCGAGACACCTACGGCAACAACCTGGAGCGCAGATGGTTTAACTATGACGAATCCTAGCGCCAATTGGAATACTGCTGGAGTCAATTTTATTGATGCGAGCATGGAAGTCGTGCCTGTTTCGGGAACTAACGTTTTGATCGGAGAAGGAGAAAAATTTACGGTAAATGGGGATTCAGGCGATTTCGGGGTGGCTAGCGTCAGTGCAGACGGACATACTATCGTCTTGACCAAAAGCCCGGTTAATGGTGGGCAACCTTCAAATGTAAATTACTACATTAAATCAAGAACGCATATTGATTTGATTCAGGCCTATGCCTATTCAATGACAGCGAATTTAACTTTTAGGGGCAATCAGTTTTATGATTTTGGAGAACAGTGCTGCTGGATCAATACGCCAAATGCAGGCATGGGCGGGTCTAATTTTATTTTTGAAAATAATCTCGTCTGGAACTCTTATGCAGACGGCTTGGATGAATACTGGAAGAATGTGCATTTCGGATATATTGATGGTTTAACCATTAGAAACAACACCATCATCGGAAAATTGTCTATTGATAATTCAAATCATGTGGCATTACACGGTAATGTCGTGGGATACATTGAAGTAGATTCGAGCTGCATCTTGACTAGCAACGATTATAACATCTTTTGTCGCGGAGGAGTTGCTTCTCCTAATGTAATCGGGCCGCATACGATATTCCTATTTCCGGGTTATAGCTGGGATAAGTGGAACAATCCGGCGTTTACCAGTATATTTGTTAATTACGCCAATGGTAATTTTCAGCTTGCTTCTTCAGGTAGTATCGCTGTCGGGCATGCTGATCCGTCTAATTATGCTGCAACCGATATTCTTGGTAATCCGCGCGACGCCCAGCCTGATGCCGGATGTTATGAATATGGTTCAGAAAGTGCTGTAATGTATGGCGATGTGGATGGCGATGATGAAATCTCTGCCTACGATGCAGCCTTAACTGCGCAGGCAGCAGTGGGGTTAATTACTTTGACCGCAGAGCAGACTCGAGCTGCGGATGTGAGTGGCGAGGGAGAAGTGAGTGCTTATGATGCAGCGCTCATCGCGCAGAGGGCAGTAGGACTTATAACTAAATTCCCGGTGGAGGGGTAGAGATGAAGAATAATCGGGTCACAAGACACAAGTCACAAGTCACAAGGATTGTATGTCTTTGTGTCATGGCGACTTTGTGTCTTTTTTCTCTGACAACCTGCGCCTGGGCTGCGACTACCAATCAAATCAGCCAATTCGGCATTACCTGGACTTTTGATAAGGCATACGAATATGGACAGTTTGCCAATGGGGATTATTGGGTAGTGGGGCCGATAAAAATTATTGCCTTCGATCCGCCCTCTACGGATATAAATGGCCGAGTCAAAAATGGGTCGCAGATAAATCCTCCCACAACACCGTATTCTATTAGCAATAATCAGGGGTTTGACAGCATTGCGGGCGGAATATTTCTTACTTATACCCCAAGCCTCAATGTGTCTTTGGGTGTTGATGCGAGCCATCCCTTGGCGGTTCCGGTTAATTCTTCAGTACTTTCTTCTATTAGTTATGATGCTGTACAGACAATAGCACAACTGCAAACCATAGCGATTTTAACAGTATTGCCGGCAGCAGCGCAGGAGGGAGATTTTCGTCCTCCGTATGTCGGGACTGACAAAGCTATTAGGTTTAATGCTTCGAGCCTGGATTATAGTAAACTGATGAATCTAACTCCCGTAGGGAGCGGAAATCCTTCGATTACCATAGTAGAAGGGTATTTTGAAAAACCGTGGATTGACCATACTTGGGGATGGCCAGGTAATTATCTAAGGCCCAGTAATAACCTTCCGCAGTATGCACGGGAGATGGCTCTTCAACTGGAAGACGCTGTTTTAACATTGAACTTAAATTATACAAGAGAACAGAAAGCAACTTTGCTCAAGCGGGTTGTTCAATATGGCATTGACTGTTATGGAATTATCCAGTCAGGAAATCATGAGACGTGGCTTGGTGAAGGAGGGCATGGCCAGGGCCGTAAGTTAGCTGTTCTTTTCGCTGGTAAAGTTTTAAATAGTCCTGCTATTCTCTCGGTTCTTACTAAGTCTGGCGATTACCTGAATTCCAATGGATATAATCCTGTAAATCCGCCCCCTGATTATATTCATTTCGGTGAAGATGACCAGACGTTTTATGTTTCAGATTATGAGGTTGGAATGACAATGTATAGCCCAAATGATGCTTCTATGGGAATTTCGACTATTCAATATACATCATCTGATCTTGGCCTGCCGGAGTGGGGCATTCGTCATTGTTTAAGTCCGGAGCAGTGTAATAACTATTGGCCAACCGGCTATCGGGATTGTGCAGGTGTTACTTATGCTGGTACGGCTATGGCTGTATTGATTATGGGCATGAAAGCAGATTGGAACCACGACGTATTTTTTGATTATGCGGATCGTTATTATGCTACAGCAGCACCTGGTTGGAAAAGTTGGAGCACGCTGGCAAGTAATCTTTACAATGCGTATCGCGCCGATTACGGCCCGATCTGGCCGGAGAAAGCAATTGTTCTTTATGGAGACGTATCAGGTGAGGGCGAAGTCTCTGCATACGACGCAGCCTTAACTGCACAGGCAGCAGTAGGGTTGATTACTTTAACCGCAGAGCAGGCTCAAGCTGCTGATGTGAGTGGCGAGGGAGAAGTGAGTGCGTATGATGCCGCGCTCATAGCTCAAAAGGCAGTAGGATTAATAAATAAGTTTCCAATAGAGGGATAACGATGAAAAATAATAGGGTCACAAGACACAAGTCACCCTTCGACTTCGCTCAGGGCAAGCAAGTCACAAGCAAACTAAAACGAGGCGCATGCCTTTTTGTCATAGCGACTTTGTGTCTTTTATTTATCCCACAACTAGCACAGGCTGCGACTACCAATCAAATCAGCCAATTCGGCATTACTTGGATTTTTGATAAGGCATATGAATATGGCCAATTTGTGAATGGCGATTATTGGGTCGTGGGGCCGATAAAAGTGATTACTATTAATCCGGCTAGCGTAACGGTGGATTCAGGTGGTGCATGGACGAAAAATGGTTCAATGAAGAATCCAGTGCCAACGATTTATCAGGGTTATGACAGCCGTACAAGTAGTTTAGCAGCAGGTTTCTACGTTGCTTCGTTAAATGTGGCTCTTTCTCTTCCCTTGACTTTAGTGGCTGGAGATACATTAGTCTCGACAATTAGTGTTGCTACTCCGGATAACTGGCCGCAACTAAAAACCGCCGCGGTTCTCACGGTTTTAGGCAGTGCTCCGGCTGCAGGATCGTTTCGTCCTTCGATCTGCGGGTCAGGCAAGACTGTACAGTATAACGAATCGGATTTGGATTATTCTTTTCTGGCACAGTTACCAATAGTTAGCGGAGCACCTTCTTTGAGTACAGCCGAAGGTTGGTTTGAAAAACCCTGGATTGAAACTCAATACGGTTGGTGGGCAGGGAGAACATTTCCGGCGGATAATATGCCAAGCTACGGCAGGGATATGTCCCATTTAACCTCGCAAGCCGCGTTGATGTTAAATCTTAATTATACAAATGCGCAAAAAAAGACATTGTTTATTCGCTATGTCCAGCTGGGAATTGACCTATATGGAATCGTTCGCAGCGGCGTGAAAGATGTTTGGAAGGCAGATGGCGGGACTCAAGTCGGAAGAAAATTACCGATCCTGGTGGCAAGCCGAGCATTGAATGATTCAGCAATGCAGGCTATCTTCGCTAAAACCGGGGATTATTTGAACTCTGGCGTGACTGTTGATGGATATCCGAATCCCTATGGGCCCGGGAATCCTCAACCAGATTACCTTTATTTTCAGGAAGATGATCAGACCTATTATGTGACAAAGTTTCATGTTGATATATCCAATAATAACGCTGGAGGGAATTGGCCGCTATGGAATCCAGATAATCCACCGCCTCCCACAGCTACACCTTATACGATGGATCAGGTTGGTCTTCCGGAATGGAGTATTCGACAAGAAGAGAAACCTTGGATTAGCATCAACGGTAAAGAATGGAATACAGCAGCTTATAGAGATGTGGGTGGCTGTACGAACATGGGGATAGCCTTGGCAACGGAAATCATGGGATTAAAAAATTTATGGAATCATAAAGTTTTTTTTGATTACGCGGATCGGTATGCGTATATGATTAGGGTAGGAGGCGGTTGGGAAAGCTGGAGAATTAGCACGAACGGACCGGGAAATTTTGTTTTAAATATGTGGGATGCCTATCGCGCCAACTACGGCCCGATCTGGCCGGCTACAGCAACGGTTCTCTACGGCGATGTGGATGGTAATGGAGAAGTCTCTGCCTATGATGCAGCATTGACTGCTCAGGCAGCAGTGGGGTTGATTACTTTAACCGCAGAACAAACTCAAGCTGCTGATGTGAGTGGCGAGGGAGAAGTGAGTGCGTATGACGCCGCGCTCATAGCTCAAAAGGCAGTAGGATTAATTAGTAAGTTCCCAATAGAGGGATAACGATGAAAAATAATAGGGTCACAAGACACAAGACACAAGTCACAAGCAAACTAAAACGAGGCGTATGCCTTTTTGTCATAGCGACTTTGTGTTTTTTATTTATCCCACAACTAGCACAGGCTGCGACTTATTATCTGGATGCGGTAAATGGCTCTGACTCTAACGTCGGCACAAGTATAGCGCCGTGGAAGACGATGAGTAAAGTTGAAAGTTCTTCTATGACAGGCGATACGATTGTAATTCAAGAATATTCCGCGGCAATGAGTGAGCATGGTATAAATTGGCCGGATAGAAAATATCGTGCTAGTAAAGTTACACAACACATAACACATTCAGATGCAAGGTGGGTAGATGACCCGCAGAATATTACCTGGACATTCGATTCAGAAAAAGAAATCGGCCGCTTCGTAAATGGTGATTTTTGGGTATTAGGGCCTGTAACTATTACAAATATTAGTCCTGGCCCTTTTGTTGAGATTCCGGAAGTTGAACGTAATAGTAAAATCTATCGCTGTAAGAGTACGCATATTTCTTCTTCATCTGATGAGCCCGGGATAGGCACAAATTGGCAAACCTACTGGGAATATATTAAAGATGGGCAGGGTGCACAGAATGGTTTATGGGCAAGTAGCAGAAAATATTATTTTATGGTTCAGCTTAATGGCACAATGATTAATCTTGATGATGGTGTCCCTTACCCGGGACATGCTAATCAGGGTTTTGACGGGCGCCTTACCTATTTCGATACGAGTCTTTATAAAACTACGCCAATAGTCATCAATAATAATGCGAGTATCATATCTAGTATTGCCTGGAGGTTAGGAGATAATTATCCATCCTATAATACTACAGTTCAATGCCCTCGGCCGGCTACAAAAGCTATATTGGTTCTTACGGTATTAAATGCTGTGCCATCTGGGCAGGCATTTCGTCCTTCAGTATTTGGCGATAGCAAAGAATTGTATTATATCGGGGATATGGATTTATCAATATTGCCTTCACTTGCTCCGGTAAACAATACTCCGCTGTATTCTGTTGTTAAAGACAGAATGCGTAAGCCCTGGATTTTAATGTTAGGGGCTTATCCACTGGGATATCTAGGAGGTACATATAATACAATAACAACGGCCAGCGATAACGCTCCTTATATCGGAGAAGAGCCTGATATGGTCTCCGCGCTTCTTCTATTAAATGAGCAGTCGCTAGTGAATAATTATGGTTATCCTTCGGGTTGGAAACGAATATATGCCTGCCGTTTAGCTCAATTGGGTATAGATATGTATGGAGCAATAAATAATGGTTTTGGGAGCGGATGGAATGGTGGAGAGGTTGGCCATGGTTATAAATGGCCGGTTCTCTTTGCAGGAATGATTCTGAATGATCAGGGTATGATGGCAATAGGAGACAGCCATGGCGCTGATCCTCGCGGAGTAGATTATTGGAATCAGAACGGTGAGCACAACAAATATTTCCAGGAAGACGGAGAATTCTTTTATATCAAACAATCAGATGTGGACACGTGGAGTACCAGTAATAAGATTGTAACCCGGCAAAACTGTCATTATGAATACGACGCGGTTAACGCGCGTCATATGATTATAGATGATAGCGGTGGCGATTGGCGTGTATCTGGTACCGGGGTAAATATCCCTGCCACTTATACAGGTATTAATCATTTACGTGATTATTGGCTTATTTGGAATTATGATTCAGCCAATGAAGAATTTCGTCGCGTGGCCCTGGTTAATCCCGATTCGACTGTTGACAATCCAAAAAATGAATGGAATAAATTGATCATTTTAGGCGGAGTAACGTCGGGTAATAATGTGAAGGTGCGAGTCCAATTTTGCCCGCCGCAGCGTTTAGGAATGCCGGAATACGCCGAGCGTTACATATTATATCCTGATGCAATCGGAAAATCAGATTATCGCCATAATGTTTCCCGGTCTATGCTGGGAGAATATTTGGCAGCGCGGGCGCTAAAGACGGGCGATGGCCTAAAAAGCGGCAAGGACTTATGGAAGTGGGATGCTACATTTGATTTCATGGATTACCATGTAGCAGAGCCTAAGATGTATACTTGGCAATCTCGGTATTCTACATTTACCCAATCAATGTGGGACGCCTATCGCGCCGACTATGGTCCGATCTGGCCAAATAGAGCAACAATTCTCTACGGCGATGTTGATGGTAATGGCGAAATATCTGCCTATGACGCAGCCTTAACTGCCCAGGCAGCAGTGGGGTTGATTACTTTAACAGCAACACAAACTCAAGCTGCGGATGTGAGTGGTGAGGGAGAAGTTTCTGCTTACGACGCGGCATTAATAGCGCAGAAGGCAGTAGGACTTATAGATAAATTTCCAGTAGAAAGTTAACGATAGATGAAGGATGAGGGAAGATGAAAAATAATCAGGTCACAAGGTCACAAAGTCTCAAGGTCACAAAGATTGTATGTCTTTGTGTCATGGCGACTTTGTGTCTTTTATTTTTTACAGCTAGCGCCTGGGCTGCGACTACAAATCAAATCAGCCAATTCGGCATTACTTGGACATTTGATAAGCAATATGAATATGGCCAATTCGCCAATGGAGATTATTGGGTGGTGGGGCCGGTGACAATAGTTGATATAAACCCTCGCTCTATAGTATCCTCGGGTAGGACAATCAACGGCTCGATGGTGAATCCATTATCCACTTACCGTCAGGGGTTTGACAGTAATATAGTCGCTTATGATGTTTCGTATAATGCGGGTCGGCCGTCAAATTCGGACTTATCCGTAAACAATCCTCTTATTGTAACGGCAGGAAAATCCGTAGTATCTACAAAAAGTTTGGCAACACCTATCCAGAGCGTCTTGCTCGAAAACGCTGCCGTGTTGACTGTATTAAGTTCCGCCCCGCCGCCGGATAGTTTTCGGCCTCCTTATGTTGGAACAGATAAAACAATCAGGTTCAACAAATTGAATTTGAACTATAATTTACTCTCATCATTGGCTCCGGTTCCCGGAACTCCCACGTTACACAAGGATACGCTCTCCGATCCTACAAATCAGCAGGAAACCGTAGAGCGAAGATTTGAAAGACCTTGGCTTGATTTTGTTCCATCCGCATCCGGCACTGCTATACATCCGACACAGTGCATGCAACCCTATAGCCGGGAAGCGGCGGATGACGTAGGGATCGGCTCACTCATGTTAAATCTAGACTACAGCAATTCAGAAAAGGAAATTTTATTAGTGCGCATGGTTCAATTAGGGATTGATGAATATGGTGTCGTTACCAACGGCGGATTAAATGCATTTGAAAATGACGGAGGCGTATTTAGCGGCCACAAATGGCCTATTTTATTCGCCGGAATTATGCTTAATGACTCAAATATGAAAGCTATTGGACAAAAATCCGGCGACTATCTCTATAGTGGTTCATACGGAGCCGGAAATCCTCCGCCGGATTACATTCATTTTGGCGAAGACGACCAGACTTTTTATGTAAAGGCCGCTGACATATACAGTTCACCTTATGCTCTTAACTGGTACCATCTATATACTCAAACGGGTCATGTCAAAGTGACTCATGGTAGCAAGACAGTTGTTGGTGTCGGCACTACGTGGAGTGGTTTGCCTAGCGGATTATATTTTGGGGTTGCAGGAGATAATCGAGCAGCTGCCGGGAATATCGGTGGGTATCTAATCGCTTCAATTGATAGCAATACACAATTAACGCTTACCATGAATTACGAGGGAGATACGAATCAGACCGGCAATGCCACCTATGCAATTTCAGATTATGTTTTTTATGGCCACGGTAATCCGGCTCAAAACATGGATTTTAATGAATACGTTGCTAGCGACTTAGGGCTACCGGAATGGGGAATCCGACATTCAACAGCTCCCTATGGTGATGGAAATCAGTGGGATACTCCTTATAGGGATTGTTGTACAGCAACAAGCTGGGACGGATTTGTTCTCTCCGCTCTAATTATGAATGCAAAAACTTTATGGAATCACGACGCCTTGTTTGATTATCAGGATCGGTTTATGGCGAATGAAGTAAACTATCGTTCCTGGAGCGTTTTCACAGGAGATATGTGGGATGCTTATCGCGTTAACTACGGCCCGATCTGGCCGGCTACAGCAACAGTTATCTACGGAGATGTGGATGGTAATGGCGAAGTTTCTGCCTACGATGCAGCCTTAACTGCGCAGGCGGCAGTAGGCTTGATTACTTTAACAGTAGAGCAGACTCAGGCTGCGGATGTAAGTGGAGAGGGAGAAGTGAGTGCGTATGATGCAGCGCTTATCGCACAGCGAGCAGTAGGACTTATAACTAAATTCCCGGTGGAGGGATAGAGATGAAAAATGGTTGGGTCACAAGACACAAGACACAAGACACAAGTAAACTAAAACGAGGCGTGTGTCTTTGTGTCATGGTGACTTTGTGTTTTTTGTCTCTGACAACCACTGCTGATGCTGCTACTACGAATCAAATCAGCCAATTTGGCATTACCTGGACTTTTGATAAGCAATACGAATATGGCCAGTTTTGCAATGGCGATTATTGGGTAGTTGGGCCGGTTACAATAATCAGTTTTAACCCTCCTTCGATTGTCAGTGAAGGCCGTATCATAAACGGTTCGATGATTAATCCCACCGTTGCATTAAGTACTGCTCAGGGATATGACGACGCTATATATACATATACCCCAAGCCTGAATGTAGCCTTTGGTGTCTCATCCGGGAACCCCTTGATTGTACCAGTTGCTTCGTCATTGATTTCTACAATCTCTACAGTTCCCATAGCTAAACAGAAACTTAGGACTGCGGCGGTTCTGACAGTGCTATCGGCGGCACCTCCAGCAAACTCATTCAGGCCTCCATATTTAGGTACTGATAAAACTGTTAAATATACTGCGGATATGTTGAGAATTAATTTATTACCCAAACTGGCTCCCGTAGCTAATGTGCCTTCATTGACTGATCTTGAGCGAATGTTTGAACGGGTTTGGTTGTTCCATTGCCCGGGTTGGACAGTAACATTCTTGGTCCCCACAGAAAACTCCCCTGACTATGGAAGAGATATGTGTGTTAGGTTGGGCGCAGGAGCATGTTCACTCCTATTGAATTATACCGATGAGCAAAAACTATCTCTTCTGAAGAAATACGTGCAGGTAGGCATTGATTTCTATCGTTTTGTTGAGGATGGCGCCAATATTTATTGGGAGCCAGATGGGGGAATTAATTCAGGTAGAAAACTTCCTATAATAATCGCCGGATATATGCTTAACGACGCTGGTATGCTTGGAATCGGAAGCCTTGGCACAACTGAGTTTTATTTTCAGGAAGATGCCCAGACTTTTTATGTGGCTGAAGAAAATATTGGTAAATATTTTACTGATCCTTACAGTAACCCAGAACGTACGCATATCTATGGGGCTGATCCTGAAACGATACCAGGAGATACTGTAGGATATACTTCAGAACATATTGGCATGCCAGAGTGGGGCATAAAACACGAGACTACCGGTTATTGGGGAGATGCAAGGTTAGCCTTTGATAGAGTCCGTTATGGCGCCAACTATAGGAACGTTAATGCCTATTCTTGGCCTGGTTATGTTTTACCAATACATATCCTTGGGCTTAAGGCTGTTTGGAATCATGATGCACTATTTGATTTTATGGATCGTTATATGGCTGCGACTGCTCCAGGCGGAGAATGGGAGGCAGGCGGATGGCGCGCACTAGACCAATTTTCTGAAAATATGTGGGATACCTACCGCGCCAACTACGGCCATATTTATCTCGGTGTAGATCCTGTAACACATCAGAGAATTTATAGCGATAATCAAAGCACAATTCTCTTTGGTGATGTTTCAGGCGAGGGTGAAGTTTCAGCCTATGACGCAGCCTTGACTGCCCAGGCGGCAGTGGGGTTGATTACTTTGACCGCCGAACAGGCTCAAGCTGCGGATGTGAGTGGTGAAGGAGAAGTGAGTGCGTACGACGCGGCACTGATTGCGCAGCGAGCCGTTGGGTTAATTAGTAAATTTCCAGTGGAGCCGTAAAATGAAAAACGCACAACGCACAACACATAACGCAAGACGCATAACAATTCTAATCCTGACTGCGGGGCTATTTTTGTCTCTTACAACCAGCGCCTGGGCTGCGACTTATTATGTCGACCCGGTGAATGGCAGTGATGTTAATTCTGGCACAGAAGCAGCGCCGTGGCAGACAGTTACCCGTGCTATGCCGAATTACTCTGGCTCGCCGGAAGTAGCGCTTGGAGATACCGTGTATCTTAGAGCGGGAAGCTATGGAGATGTTATTTATGATTATAATCCTACCGGAACGAGCTGGAATGATCGGATACTTTACAAAGCTTATTCGGGAGAATCCCCGGAATTTAGGCAATTAACACTTTATAATATAGCAGGCACAGCACACAGAAAATATTATTTGGAATTTGACGGGATAAATGTAATTGATGCCAGAAGGCCGGCAGTCAGGACTTCGGCAAATTCCGACAGCCTGGTTTTTATCCGTAATTCAGCTTGTTTAAAGTTTAAAAATATGAAGATTCAGGGAGCCGGGACTAAGGATGATATAAATACAGGTGATGAAGCTAACTTTAAAAGTTATGGATTAGTTGTGGCCAATACCACTAGCCCCGCACCCACAGACATCGGTAGAGACTATTATATCGAAGGCTGTGAGCTTTCAGGGGTCATGGATGCAATTCAGTTTTATGGGGCATATACCGATACACCTATTGAAATCCGTAATAGCTATCTTCATACTTGCACTGCTTCTGCTCTTCAGCTTGGAGGAAAATATCCTAAATCTAGTCCGATCATTGTTGAAAATAACCAAATTTATTACCAGGTCATTGTTTCGGATTTTCATGGTTCTGGCATTGCCTTAAGGACATACCCGCTTATATTTAGGAATAATTTGATACATAATTTCGGAAGGACAGCAGCCTATTATCAGTATGGTGATCCACCGGAAGGCCACCAGAATATGATTTTAGAAAATAATTTATTCTATGACTATTATAATGCCGCAAATTCCGTATCTATGAAATACTCTGGGCCAGGATGTAAAATTATTAATAATACATTTATTAGTTCTCACGGTGGCAGCACCAATCATATGTGGTATTACGGTAATGCCTTTGTTGCTAGCCCGGCAACAGATTATGATATGAAAGGTTTTGAATGGTATAACAATATTTTAGTGGGACGCGTTCAGATCACTAATTTTGCCAATACAAACAACGGAAATAATATTGCTTGGTATATAGATGGTTATACTGCGCCTGGCAATGAAATCGATGCATCCAATATTGTAATCTGCACAAACAGTACGGACGGAGATTTAGCTTATTTTGATCAACAGGGCAAATTTTTTGTCGGTGGGGATAAATGGGGTTATCACGCCCAGCCTAACCATAATCAGGATTTAACTGATCATTATCAATTATCTGCGGTTTCGCCTGCCATTGGTTATGCCAATTCTTCTAAGGCGCCGGCTAAGGATCTTTTGGGAAATACGCGTGATGCCTTATCTGATGTTGGTTGCTATGAGTATGTTACCTTTAATCGTTATTATTTAGATGCAGTAAATGGCGATGATAGCAATCCCGGCACAAGCGCAGCGCCGTGGAAAACTCTAGCCAAGGCACAATCTACAGTTGTGAGCGGCGATACAGTGATTGTGAGAAATGGTTCATATGGGGCATATTCGGAGTCTAATCTTAATCGCACAGATTGGGTAACTTATCGTGCTGAGAGTGGGCATCATCCAATATTATCGTCAATAAAAATAGACAATCCCGGAAGTTCCTATAACGCTTATCTGGTATTTGACGGATTTAATATTATTTCTACTGGCAGTGTAAATTTTTGCACGCAAATACGCAACTCTGCGCATTTCAAACTTTTGCATTGTGAGATTGTGGGAATGGGGGGGAACGTAACAGCGTACGGATTCTACGGTTGGGGAACTAATGGAAATACCGACGTTACCATTGATGGCTGTACATTTTCTGGCGGGACTAAAACAGGCAGATTCGATGGCTTTATCAATGCCATCTACGCCACGGGGATAGATTATCTCACGATCAATAATAATGAAATCCGACAATGTTATGGTTATGGAATTTTTATATCTTGTTTTAATGTCACGGTTACAAATAATGATATTCATTTTCTCGGTGGAGATGGTATTTTCCTTAATGGCGGCGCAGGCCCTGTATTGATCGAAAATAATAAGGTCCACGATTTATACCTCTATCAACCAGCACTAACTGAAATTCCCACAGCAACAACTTGGAGTGTCGATGGCAAGACAATGACAAACCCCAGCGCTACGTGGGGAGTAAATGCATCGGTAAGTTGGCCGGTTAAGATAGAGATAAGGATAAATTCCGGGACAAATGTTAAAACCGGAGATAACGATATTAGAGTTGCAACAGTAGTTAGCCCCACGGAAATTGTTTTGGATGCTTCTGTTAAGTTAGACGCGGCAGGCGCAACTCCCGCAAACGTTGATTACTTTTTTATTAGCCAAACGCATGGTGATTTATTTCAAGTTGGGGCAGGCGCAAATACAAAGAATGTGACGGTTCGCGGTAATCAGTTTTATGATTGTTATAGCCAATTTTGGTGGGTGAATCCATTAGTTGCGGCTAATCCCGGTAGTATGGGCGGGGAAAATTTCCTCGTAGAAAATAATCTTTTTTGGAATTCCTACGCAAGTGCTTTGGAAGAAGAAGGCCAGACAATTACCTTGCAGCATATCCACGGTTTAATATTTAGAAATAATACTGCGATTGGCCAATTAGATTTTGAGTATTCGGACAATGTGCAATTTTATAATAATATCGTATCCTATATTCGCATCACGGATACGGTTAATCTTTTAGTGAACGATTACAATATCATGAATCGCGGCAGCCTCTGGCCGCCGAATAATGCAATAGGGCCGCATACAACGTTTTTCTATCCTGGCTACAGCCGGGATAAATGGAATGATCCGATATTTACTGCTATATTTGCTGATTATGCCAATGGTGATTTTCAGTATGCTTCAGCAAGCAGCCTAGGCGTGGGTTATGGGGATCAAGAAAATCATCCGGCAACTGATATCTTGGGCCATCAGCGCGATACGCTACCTGATGTTGGTTGTTATGAATATGATTCAGGCATTATTGTAATCTACGGCGATCTCTCTGGCGAAGGAGAAGTTTCCGCCTATGATGCAGCCTTAACTGCACAGGCAGCAGTGGGGTTAATTACTTTAACCGCAGAGCAGACTCAAGCTGCTGATGTAAGCGGTGAGGGAGAAGTGAGTGCGTATGATGCAGCACTTATCGCGCAGAGGGCGGTAGGATTAATAAGTAAGTTCCCTGTGGAAAGTTAAAGATGGATGATAGATGAAGGATGAGAGAAGATGAAAAATAATCAGGTCACAAGGTCACTAGGTTACAAGGTCACAAAGAGCGTTTGTCTTTGTGTCATGGTGGCTTTGTGTTTCTTTTTTATCCCACAACTAGCACAGGCTGCGACTACAAATCAAATCAGCCAATTCGGCATTACCTGGACCTTTGATAAGGCATATGAATATGGACAGTTTGCCAATGGCGACTATTGGGTAGTTGGGCCAATAAAAATTATTGGAATCAATCCTCCATCACTTAAGTATCAGTTCCGTTTTGATCCTAATGCAAGCGGAATTAGCGGGACTTTCTCTATAGATGAGCCAGTCTTCCAAACAGGTTCAGGTGCTTCTGGTAAGGTTATTACCGTTACCGGCCAAGGCGATGTATTTATTGAACCAGATCCTTTATCAACAAATTTTGTTGTTGGGCTGCCTATAACAACTAGCGCAGGAGATTCTTTTATTCCTGAATTGATCGAAGATAGAGTAGTTAATGGAGCAATAATTAACCCGGCAGTGAATGGAGGGCAGGGTTTTGATAGCGAGATGCATGCCTGGCACACTACCACAAACAGGCCATATCCGGGTTCAAGGAATTATATAGAAGGTGATCTTATTAATGAAAATGTAGCGAGAAAAAGCGGAGCGCCGCTATCGGATTCTAACTATTTGCAAGTTTTATCCGGAGTGTCATTAATTTCTTGTATTAGTAAATCGAAACCAGCGAGGACTATTCTTGATGCACAGGCGATTCTGACGATATTGGATTCTGCTCCGTCAGAAGGAAGTTTTCGTCCGCCATATTCAGGCGCAGATAAAACCGTTGAATTTAATAAGAGTGATGTAGATTACGGTGCGCTTCAAAATCTAGCTTCTGTTGCCGGAGCTCCTTCTCTGAACACTTATGAGCAATATTTTGAGCGGCCTTGGATTGATTTTCAAACCGGGCAACGTGGGCAATCCGGCCGTTCAGTAAATATGCCGGAATATAGCCAAGACATCGGTATGCGTACCGGTACAGCAGCATTATTGTTAAACATCCGCTATTCAGAAGACTTATTAGAAAATAACCTGACAAAGGAAATTCTTCTTGTCCGGCTAATACAACTGGGGATCGATAATTACGGTGTAATGGCCTCAAATAGATTTCTGGAAAATGGTGTCTGGAATCCCATCGAGGGGCAGAATATGGGGCATAAACTGCCGATTGTTTTCGCGGGGAGGATGTTGAATGACACTGAAATGCTAAATATCGGCACATGGTGGACAACTGCTGACCATGTTCAAGGTAGCGACGGAAATTGGTATATGTGTATTCTTTCGCATACTTCTAGCGCTAGCAATAAGCCAATTAGCGGGGGTAGTTATTCAACATACTGGAGAAAAGTAGATTCAGCTCCTGCAAGATGCCAAAAGGCATGGTCGGTTTCTGCGCAATATTCTACCGGCCATGTGTTTCAGGAGGATTTAAATGTATTTTATGTTGCAGAGAGTGATATAGATCGCTATGTAAAAGGAGTAAATAAAAGTACTGGCAGTGCTGGCCCCGACGCTGTAATCGGAACAGACGGTAATTGGTACCGCTGTATTTATCCGGTTAGCCATATAGCAACCGCAGATAATCAGCCGATTAACGGCGCAAACTGGCAAAGCTATTGGGAATATACCCATAGTGTGCCAAATAGAAATCAAAAGACCTGGGTTTTAGGCAATACTTACGCGGGCCATACCGGATCGTATAAAGCGGATCAATATAAAGAAGAGCATCTTGGTATTCCGGAATGGGGCGCGCGCCATTTTGGGCCATATCCTGATATGCCGACTGATGATGCAGGTTGGGATACAGCAGGATATCGTTCTATGTGCACAATCGGTATGGCATCTACAGCTTTAGCTATTCATACTATGGGATTAAAAGGTTCTTGGGACAGGGATGCTTTTTTGGATTATATGGATCGTTGGTATACTCTTAGTACTCCGCCAACATGGAGTAGCTCAGTTGGTGCTTTTACAATGGGTATGTGGAATAATTATCGCGCCGACTACGGCCCGATCTGGCCGGCTACAGCAACAGTTATCTATGGCGATGTTGATGGTAATGGCGAAGTTTCTGCCTATGACGCAGCCTTAACTGCCCAGGCAGCGGTGGGGTTGATTACTTTAACAGCAGAGCAGATCCAAGCTGCGGATGTGAGCGGCGAGGGAGAAGTTTCTGCTTACGACGCAGCGTTGATCGCGCAGAAAGCGGTAGGACTTATAAATAAGTTCCCTGTGGAGGGATAACGATGAAAAATAGTTGGGTCACAAAGTCTCAAGGTCTCAAGGTCACAAAGAGCGCATGCCTTTGTGTCATGGTGGCCTTGTGTCTTTTCCTTGTCCCACAGTTAGCCCAGGCTGCGACATATTATCTGGATGCGGTAAATGGCAGTGATAGCAATGCGGGAGACAGCGCGCATCCGTGGAAGACATTGGCTAAGGCCTTATCTGTTAACCGTGCTGGTAGTACAGTTAAGATGGCCACAGGCGATTATGGGATTCTGTATATTAACAATAGCTATCAAACCGATTATCTTACTTTTGCCGCTAGTGATGGTGCAACGCCTCGGATTCGTCTTTTGGATGTTTCGTTTGGCGCTAAGGCAAACGCTTACCTCCGGTTTGAGGGGATAAATTTTCAAGCTGAACCAGGTGATGACACTGAACATTGTGCTTATGCTAATGGCAAGCGTAATATCTATTTGCAATTTGCTGATTATGTGTATTTTAAATCCTGTGCGATTCACAACGTTGGCCCGGGAACTAGTAATGCATATGATGGCGATGAGTGGATTCCATACGATTGTGCGTTTATGATAAACAGTTGTAATAATGTTACTCTAGATAACTGTACATTAGTCCCGGATGGGATTATGGATCGCCCGGGCAAACGCGGTGGTATTTCCGGAAGCGCTTCGACAAATATTAATATAATAAATTCGACAATCGATGGGAATAGTGTTGGGATTACAGTGAAGGGCTCTGGTTATAATATTACCCATAATGAGATCAAGAATATCTGGAGTGCTGGGATCAATATGAACGGCTCCGATGTCACTATTCAGGATTGTGATATTCACGATATTTATTTGCCGCCTGGTGCAGGTTTTCACAATGATGGAATCAACATATTTGGGGCGAATATAACAAATTTTATCTTTCGTCGAAATATCATTCGACGGAGCAACGCCCATGCGATTATGTGTAACGACTGGCAGGGCGGGACGCCTCCGGACAATATGCTGTTCGAGAATAACTTGATTTACGACAATAATATGACAGTAGATCCTGCCACCGCACAAACAGTGGCGGGGATTAGTAATCCAAATTATTGTTGGCACATGGACGACGTCAACCCCCCAACTAATGTCAAGCTGATTAACAACACCGTGATCGGCTGTTTGCGGATACATTCACTAACCTTTGCGCAGGTGACGGGGAACATTATTGCTTATATTAATCCGGATTCAGGAGCTTCTGCTCCGCATTGGACGACATGGGATTATAACGTGGTCGGCTGTTGGGCGGTTGCCCATGATGGGGTGGGATCGCACGATACAACTTTGCACGCCAATGAAGCTTGGGAGTCAACCGTCAGTACCTCATTCCTCCATGGGGCGTTGTTTAAGAACGCCGCTAATAAAGACTTTACGCTGGGGTCATCCTCGATCGCGCGCGATCTGGTTCCTTTAGCCTCTTCTACAACTTTAGACATTAATGGGGTAACACGATCGGGAACGGATTATGATGCCGGCTGTTATGAATATGGCGTAGAGAGTGCTGTAATGTACGGCGATGTTGATGGTAATGGAGAAGTCTCTGCCTATGACGCCGCCTTGACTGCCCAGGCAGCAGTGGGATTAATTACTTTGACAGCAGAGCAGATTCAGGCTGCGGATGTGAGTGGTGAAGGAGAAGTGAGTGCTTATGACGCGGCACTCATCGCACAGAAAGCGGTAGGACTTATAAATAGATTTCCTGTAGAAAGTTAAAGATGGACGATAGATGAAGGATGAGGGAAGATGAAAAATAATCAGGTCACAAAGTCTCAAGGTCTCAAGGTCACAAAGAGCGTTTGTCTTTGTGTCATGGTGACTTTGTGTTTTTTGTCTCTGACAACCAGCGCCTGGGCTGCGGATGAACCGAGCAATTATAATAGCGGGATCTCTATGCTCTTTTCAGGCATACGAGGAACAGATTGGGATGAAGAAGTATTTTGGTATAACCCTGTTGAAGATGATCATAAGGTAGTATATATCAAGTCAGGCACAATAATAACCATGCAGCACAATGTAAGAAATATGCGTCAGACGAATCTCTCTGATCCGATGTTTATTTATGATATTGGTCCTAATGGTGAGGATGGCGTTGCAAATTCAGGCGATGAAGGTGTAATTAGGTATAAGCTGGACCAGGCGCTTCAAGATGGTTACGTTTGGTCTTTAGATAAAAACGCCAGTGAAAGATACCCGGCTTATTCAGGGCCTTTTAATTTTGCTCAATTGACATACGCAACAGGAATAGTTGATGAGTTCGGCGATGCCTGGCATAGTTTTAGTTTTGCTGATGACGATGAATGGCTCTGGGCAGGCAGTAGCGGGCCGTTTGGAGCGGATGGCTGGAAAGATTCCTACTATCAAAAATTTGCCAGCGATGGTAAGATTATCCTGTTTGTAATTAATCCCAAGACTCCTTGCGTAAGTTTCAGCGCTCTCAATGATAGCGCCCAATTTTACACTACTCCTGCCAAGGCATGCTGGATTCCTAAGGTTCATAGCCAGACTACTTATTTGACTGGCGATGTTGAAATTAAGCTCACTAATATCATGGGCGGAGATATTTATTATCGGTTTGATAGCAACGCCTTCCAAAAATATACCGGCCCGACAAATTCCAACGTCTTGAGTGATGGCAACCATATTCTAGAATATTATTATAACGGCCAATACCATAAAATCAGAAAGATAGTTAAAAACCCTGGCTATCCAAGTAAGGATGAGGTCCACGGATATTTATTATGGAAAAAAGACGCAGATTTCCAAGGTATCAAGGAGAGAGTGAAATCAAGCGATCCTGCCAGAGCGATATACAAGGATTGGTATAATACTTTAAAAGATAGCAGTCACAATGATTTTAATATTGGCCTAGGCCAGGGAAAAAGGATCGGTTCCGGTAATGCACTGCAAAATAGTTTTATTGCATTAGCTGACGGTATTAATAATTCTCCTGAATTCGCATCTTGGGCGAAGAAAATGCTTCTAGATAATGTAAGAAAGGTCGACCCCCTGTGGTTTGGCGATGCCTCTGATACGCCTAACCCTTGCCCGGAAGTAAATTATAGGGGTTATTATGATGTGAACGTGATTTTTTCTAATGCCTTTGCCTATGATTTACTTATTGCATATTATCGTCGGGATCAGTATAGCGCAGGCATTACCCCGATAGAGGATTATAAAATTAGGGATAGCTTAGCTGCTTTTGCCTTGGAGGCAATGATGCAGTTGGGAGATTATGGAAGTTATTTTTCCCGCTGGAGCCTAAGCGGGATGTGGGGAACTGCCCGAGAGATAGGTGCGTTAACAATCGCCTTGGCATTGCCCTCTTATAACACTCCGTATTTCGGCACAAGTGGTTTTGACGGTGCTGCAGCCAACTATTCCTACACGCCATATCCTGATCATCCGGTAACTTGGAAGCAGGCGTTCTTTACGGAAGACAACCTAATTTACGGATATCCGAATTTTGCGCATAGATTTGGATTAAATGAAATGATTACAACACAGGTTACCGACAGAAAGGTTGACCGCGATTTAGGGACAATTGACCCAGCCGCCGTTCCCGCAGGCTCATTCAATAACCGGCCGGGATATTATAGTTGGACGATGATGGGGCATTGTTTTAATATTCTTTCTAATGTGATGAAAAATAAGCTTGATTATGGCTATTCTTTCTTAGAGTTGTCTTATGATTATGCCGATAAGGGGGAGTTATATGCAGTGCAGGTTGCTTCTTTGGATGAAGTAGGCCCAAGGTATTATCCGCAAATATGCTTAATTAATGAAAATTTTCCCAGCCTTGCCGGAGGTATTCATGATTCTATGGCAGTAAAAGATCCCACAGACATTGAGAGTTTGGCTCGGCAGATGACACACACAGGTGTTTATAGCCTGATTTTTTATAGGGATAACTGGGAGGAAATCTTAAACGGTAATCCGGTTGCCAAGTTCAATGCCAACCCTATCGGAGGACCCGCGCCATTAGAAGTCCAATTTGATGCATCTGATTCCCGGGATTACGATGGCTCGATTACAAAATATGAGTGGGATTTTGGAGATGGTCCTTCTGGCAGCGGAGTAAGTGTTGAGCATATTTATCAAAATAACGGTGACTATACCGCAAAATTAACTGTTACCGACAATGAAGAGAAACAGGCAACATATGAATATAAGATTGTTGTAAATAAGGATATTACTGCTGATCTTGTTTTACGTCTTCCTTTTGATAGCAACAGTAATGATTATTCTCTCTATGCCAAGACAGCTTATTGGAGCGATAATTTGGGAGAATATGGGACAGGAAAAATAAATCAGGCAGGGGTATTTAACGGCAGCCGTTATGTTAGCCTTAGCAGTTATCCCGAGCATGAAGGTATGTCGCAATTAACCTTAATGGCTTGGGTTAAGCCTACAGCTTTGAGTGGAGATCGGGATATTATCAGTAAGGCAAACGAGGCATACCGCTTAAGGTTGAATTCAAGCGGCCAGATATGGTATTACCTTAAAAATGAAAGCGGGCAGGCGCAATCAAAAACTACTTCAGCTGCCGTTGTGTCAAACGAATGGAATTATATAGTTTTAACTTACGACGGTGCGAATGTAAAGGTTTATCTTAATGGAGCATTAGTGTATGGGCCCTTGGCTTTTAACGGAAATATTAATCAACCGGGGAACAATCTTTTTATCGGGACCTATACCGGTTCCAGCGAAAACTTTATCGGTCTTATTGATGACGTGCGTATTTATAACCGGGCATTAAGTGATAGCGAAATCTTAAACGCCTATAATACTTCTGAAGATATTCTCTACGGCGATGTTGATGACAGTGGTGAAATCTCCGCCTATGACGCAGCTCTAACTGCGCAGGCGGCAGTAGGATTAATCACTTTAACCGCAGAACAGACTCAAGCTGCGGATGTAAGTGGTGAGGGGGAAGTGAGTGCGTATGATGCAGCGTTAATAGCTCAACGGGCAGTAGGACTTATAACTAAATTCCCGGTGGAGGAATAGAGATGAAAAATAGTTGGGTCACAAGGTCACAAAGTCTCAAGGTCACAAAGATTGCATGTCTTTGTGTCATGCTGGCTTTGTGTCTTTTCTTTATTCCACAACTAGCACAGGCTGCGACTACAAATCAGATCAGCCAATTTGGCATTACCTGGACTTTTGATAAAGATTATGAATACGGCCAATTTGTGAATGGCGATTATTGGGTGGTTGGGCCAGTAACAATTATTAATATAAATCCTCCTTCGACAAATATCGGAGGAAGGATAAAAAACGGTTCCATGTTGAATCCGAAATACAATGTCAACTGGTATCAGGGTTTTGATAACTCAACGCTCTACTGGGTTTACAATACAGCCGGTAATGTTGCTTTTAATCTCCCATTGACAATAACAACGGGATCGTTGGTTTCAACAATTAGCAATCCGGTTGCAGGAAGCAGGCCTCAATTAACTGATGCTGCGGTATTGACAGTTTTGGCCTCTGCTCCTGTAGAAGGCAGTTTCCGGCCTGCTTATTCATCAAGCACTAAGACTATCAAGTATAACATTAGTGTTCTTGATGAACCAGGAAAGGGTTATAGCATTTTGAAGAATCTCGCTTCGGTGACTGGAACGCCAACTTTGTCAACATGCGAGGGCCAATTGGCTCGGCCTTGGCTTGAATTAAATGTGTCTTGGATAGCGCAATATTTGAGGCCGTCTAATAATCAACAGGTCACAGGGGGTTATGGAGAATACCTGTCCCAGCAATACGGCGATGTAATACTTTTGCTCAACATCAATAATACAAATGCCAATAAACGAAAACTTCTGATCGAGGCGATTCAAATAGGAATCGATTCTTATGGCGGAGTGCAGGAGGGGCTATACTGGGTTGCGGATGGCGGACATCATTTGGGCCACATGTTGCCGATTTTATTCGCAGGGTTGGCGTTAGGTGATAGCAATATGGCCGCTGTAGGGTCTATGACAAATAGTAATGTTCCAGTATCGCCATATCACAATCCACAACCGGCTAAAACAATTTTCCAAGAAATTCAATCGACCTTCAACGTCAATGCTCTTTCCGTGTCCATTACCCAAAGCAATACGCCGATTGCATGGACGCCAGATCCTAGAGACGCCGGACACAGTGCCCCTTATACAAATGATATGTTGGAAATTCCCGAATATGGCATAAGACATCTGGAAAGTCCGCAACTGGATGATGCTTACTTAGCAACAGGTGGTGCTGGAACATGGTCTATTGGTTACAGGGCGAGTTTCGGGGCAGGCGAAATGAGTCATGCCTTGGCCATGCTCATTCTGGGAGCGAAATCCTATGTGAACCATGATGTTTTCTTTGATTACATGGACCGATGGATGACAGCTTCCGGCGGTGCGCAAGGAGCCAGTAGTGCCAGTACTTTTGCAATAAATATGTGGAATGCCTATCGCGCCAACTACGGTTCTATCTGGCCGAATAAAGCGACAATTCTGTATGGCGATGTGGATGGCAATGGCGAAGTATCTGCCTATGATGCAGCTTTAACTGCGCAGGCTGCGGTAGGATTAATTACTCTGACAGCAGAACAGATTCAAGCTGCGGATGTGAGTGGCGAGGGAGAAGTATCTGCTTACGACGCGGCACTAATTGCGCAGCGAGCCGTTGGGTTAATAAGTAAGTTTCCAGTGGAGTCGTAAGACGCAGAACGCATTCCACAAAATCCCCTTTACATTTCTCGCGCAATAAGTTATAATTTTTTTATGTCCACGAAAAACAACATCCTGATTGGCCAAGTCTTGGTTGATGAGGGGATTGTTACTTCCGAACAGCTGGAGCTCGGCCTTAAGGAACAGAAAAAAACCAATGATTTTATCTGCACCACATTAATCAAGCTAGGTTTTGCCTCGATTGAAAAGATTTTCGGCGCGCTTTCCCGTTATTTAAATATTCCCTACGTAAAATTAAAAGACAAAGAAATCGATCCGCTGATTATCCAGAAGGTCCCGGCAAAATTTGCCAGCCATTATAAGATTATTCCTCTGGAATTCAAAGATAATGTCCTGATTATTGCCATGACTGACCCCTTGGATATCCGTACCTTGGATGATGTGCGGCTGTTGCTGGGTTTAGATGTAAAGGGCGTCTTGGCAACCGAAATAGAAATTCAGGATGCGATTCGTAAATATTACGGTATCGGAGCTGAAACCTTGGAAAGTATCGTTGCTACTAAGTCTTCTCAAGAAACCTTAAGGATGCAGGCGGATAAAGTTGAGGACCTGGAAGAATTAGCAGAAGATGCCTCGATCATTAAATTCGTAAATCAGATTTTACAAGAAGCGGTTAAAGAGCGGGCAACCGATATTCACCTTGAGCCGTTTTATAATAAACTGCGCACGCGTTTTAGGATCGACGGTGTGCTTTACGACATCAATATCCCCGAAACGATAAAATATTTTCATCCGGCAATTGTCTCGCGTATCAAGATTATGGCAGGCATGAATATTGCCGAGCACCGCCTTCCCCAGGACGGCAGGATAAAAATTAAAATTAATGAAGAAGAGATAGACTTAAGAATTTCTACTCTCCCGACGATTTTCGGTGAGTCGGTGCAAATCAGAATTTTAGGTTCAAGGTATTTTTTGGAATTAGAGAAGCTGGGGTTGTTGCCCGAAGATCTAAAAATCATCGAAAGGCTGATTACCAAGCCGCACGGAATTCTTTTTGTTACCGGCCCGACCGGTTCTGGTAAATCTACTTCGCTTTATGCCTCTTTAGCGCGGATAAATTCCAGTGCCGTAAAAATTATTACCATTGAAGATCCTGTGGAATATCAATTGATGGGGATTAATCAAATTCAGGTTAATCCCCAGATTGCTTTTAGTTTTGCCACTGCCCTGCGCCATATTTTAAGGCATGACCCGGACGTGATTATGATCGGTGAGGTAAGAGATTACGAGACTGCGGAAATTGCCATTCGTTCGGCGCTTACCGGCCACTTGGTTTTTTCCACTTTGCACACCAATGATGCTGCAGGTGCTGTCACTAGATTATTGGATATGGGTATCGAACCATTTTTAGTCTCATCTTCTTTAGAGTGTTTAATCGCCCAGAGGTTGGTGCGTTTAATCTGCCCAAAATGTAAAACTCCTGTAAAATCAAAACAGGAAATATTGAGCCAGATCAAAAGCCTGAATATCGATCCTAAAGATGCCGAACTTTACGAAGGCAAAGGCTGCGAGGAATGCAGGTTTACAGGTTATCGCGGAAGGACTGCGATCTACGAAATCCTGGTGATTACTGAATCAATTAGGGAATTAATTTTAAGCCGCGCCTCCAGCCAGCAGATAAAACAAAAAGCAATTGCGCAAGGGATGCGCACATTACGCGACGACGGCTTGCAAAAGGTTTTAAAAGGCCTGACTACTTTAACTGAAGTCGTGCGCGTAACCCAGCAAGAAGAAATTCCCGAGGATTAATGCCGAGATATATCTATAGCGCAAAAACCCAACCGGATAAAATTACCCAAAGCACAATCGAGGCAGAATCAGAACAGGATGCCGTAAATAAGCTCACTGAGATGGGTTATTTTCCTATTTCCGTGGAGTCAGAGGTTATTTCACTCGACAAACAAAAGTCCCTTGCCTTTAAGAAAATCCCCTCGCGGGACTTGGTAATGTTTACCCGTCAGCTCTCTAGCCTTATCGAATCAGGCGTGAATATTATCAACAGCTTGACGATTATTTCCAATCAAACCAATAATAAATATCTTAAAGCGATATTAAATGATATTACCTCTCAAGTAAAAGACGGAAAATCTTTATTAGAGAGTTTTTCCAGCCACCCGAAGTTATTTTCTCCGCTCTATTCTGCAATGATCCAAACCGGAGAAAGCAGCGGACGTTTAAATGAGACATTAAGGCGGCTGGCAGAATACCTGGAAAAAGAACAAGAATTTAAAGATTCCCTACGCGCGGCACTGGTATATCCGATATTTATTTGCTTCGTAGGAATTGGAACTGTACTTGTACTTTTAATGTTTGTTATCCCGCGTTTAGTGACGATGTTTGAAGATATGGGACAGGTTTTACCTTTGCCGACGCGGATCTTAATTGATACTTCTCATTTTTTGCGTAATTGGAGCTGGATAATCCTTGTGGTAATTATCCTAGCCGTATTTTTCCTGCGCCGGCTCTATGAAAATCCCCGCGGCAGGCTTTCTTTTGATACCTTTAAACTAAAATTAGCCGTATTCGGAGAAATTATTTTAAAAACCGAAATCAGCCGTTTGATGCGCACCCTGTCATTATTAATCTCAAGCAGTGTCCCGATTACATCTGCTTTAGAAACCTCTGAATCTATTTTACAGAACCAGATTTTAAAAGCCGAAGTGGAAAGATTTAAAGAGCAGATAAAAAATGGCTACAGTTTTTCCAGCTCACTAAAAGAGTCAAAATTTTTTCCCGAATTCGTCTCAAATATTATCGTCATCGGAGAAGAGACTGGAGTTTTGGATAAATCCTTGATGCGCATCGCCGATGACTACGAGCGCGAGGTGGACAGGACCTTAAAGAATTTAACCCGCCTCTTAGAGCCGGTAATAATTTTAGTTATGGGTTTGATTGTCGGTTTTATCGTCTTATCAATGCTATTGCCAATTTTCCAAATAAATTTAATTGTTAGATAAGGAGGAACATATGAATAAAAAAGCTTTTACTCTTATTGAACTTATGCTCGTCGTTATCATTATCGGCGTCCTGGCAGCCATGGTCATGCCGCGGCTCGTCGGACGTTCCGAACAGGCAAGGGCTTCGGCAGCCAAGGCAGATGTCAGCTCCAATATCGGTTTGGCCCTCGATATGTTTGAAATGGATAATGGACGCTATCCGACTACAGAAGAAGGATTAGCTGCTCTACGCACCAATCCCGGATCACTTACTAATTGGAAAGGTGCGTATCTTAAGAAAGAGCCCAAAGACCCTTGGGGCAAGCCCTATATCTATAAATGCCCAGGAACACATAATAGCGACTACGACTTATATTCCGCAGGGCCTAATAGCATTGAGGGCGATAGCGATGATATCGGCAACTGGTAATTACATCACACGTCATGTGTCATGTGTCATGTGTCATGTGTCAAGGTGCAGTGCAAGACGCAAGACACGCAATGCCTTCACCTTCATTGAACTCCTGATTGTCGTAGCAATTATCGGAGTGCTGGTCGCAGTTTCATTCCCTACATTCAGAAACAATTACAACAATATGCAATTGAACACCTTTTCCCGGGAATTACAGGGCTTTATGAATTATTTGCAGGAACGCGCGATTGTAGAAAGAAAAATTATCTATCTGAATATCGATAAGGAGAACAAAGAATATTGGGCAGGTACAGGAAATATAGACGCGCAGGTAAGATTAAAAACTTATCATATTCCGGAAGAGATTAATTTTGAAATCCAGATGCCACAAATTGCATTTTTTCCCGACGGCAGTATCAAGAACGGGAGTATTGATAAAGTAGAGATAAAATTAACCAACCGTAATAATCAAAGCATAAATTTAACCAGCGAGGGAGTATTTAATGGGGTTAAGGTCAAGGCCAAGGAATAGCGCTTTTTCGCTTTTGGAAGTAATTATTGCCATTGCTATATTGTCCGTAGGGATTATTTGGGTGCTGCAGGCACTTTCTTTTTCAACGCGGGTAACCGGGCTTTCCTGTGATATGATTAGCGCTTCATTTTTGGCCAAAGACCGCATGCAGGAATTGGAATTTAAAGAAATCAATAAGCTCCTCGATAAAGAGCCAGGACAGTCAAATGAAGTATTGGGAAAATTCCAGTGGCAGGATAGTATTGTGCTTAATTCCGATTTAAAATTATATCAAGTGAATTACGAGGTCAATTGGCAGAGGTCTAACAGACAAGAGCAAATAAGTCTAAGCACTTATCTTAGGAAATGAAAAAAAATAAAGGTTTTACTTTAATTGAAGTCCTGATCGCCTCTTCGATATTTATCATTGTGATGGTAAGTATTTATTCTGCCTTCCACACCGGTGTATTCGGATTCAGGAATATTGAGAATAATATCGAGGCCTATCAATCTGCGCGAAAAATCCTCGAGCGCCTGGATGCGGATCTGCGGAATTCCTTTGTTTATTCTGGCGAGGAAGCGAAATTTATCGGAACACAAGACACGCTGACATTTTTGACTTTAGTTGATTCTTATCTCCTCGATAGTATTACCCAGGATTATGCTTTGGTTGCTTATAAGCTAGATGGCAATAAGTTGATGCGTTTATGCCGCAGGAATCAGGATAGCCTGAATGATAAATCAGCAACAGCTTTTGAAGAAATGTTTCAGGGCGTAGAAATAAGTTTTCTTTACGGGCAGAAAGTCCCCAATGAACCAATGAAATGGAAAGAGACCTGGGGGATAGAAGACATTCCTTTAGAAAAACAAAAAATGCCCGCAGCAGTAAAAGTAAAATTAAGTTTTAAAGATAAAATAACCCAGGATTTTGAGCGCACGATTTATCTATTTTCCGCAGGATAAAAGATGAAGAAAAAAGCCTCGGCGGTAATTATTTGTCTTTGGGTTTTAGTGATCCTGACCATGCTGGCAGTGGGCATTGGCCACCGGGTTTCCATGGCCTTACGTTTAAGCCGCTATCAAAGAGATAAATTAATTGCCTCTTATCTGGCAAAGGCAGGCGTTGAGCGGGCGATCTTTGAAATCACAAATGACACGACAGCTAATTTAATAAACAGTAAGTGGGCAAGTAATAAGGATGTATTCGAAAAAATCATGGTTGGCGCAAATAGCCAGGGGTTTGCTACAGTAAGTTATGTAATGAATGATGGTTTCCGCGAAGAAACTATTTTTGGAGTAGTGGATGAAGAAAGAAAAATTAACCTTAATACTGCACCTTGTGGTTTACTGGAAAAATTACTTGATTATGTGAATGCAGATAATCCTGTTGATCTTGCGAAATATATTTGCGGCTGGAGAGGGGATGCGGGCGTAACAGTCCCTGATGCTGAATATGAAAGTTTAGGATATAAAAATAAAGGTAAGCCGTTTACTAATATCCAGGAATTAAAATTAGTTAAAGGTATGACTCTAGAAATTTATAAATCGTTGGAGAATTTGGTAACTGTGCATAGCTCCGGAAAGATTAATCTTAACACCGCCTCTCCACAAATTTTGGAGATAGTAACGAATTATATTATTAGCCTGACCACTTCGCCTACGCCGAATTTATCCGCATTAGCAGAAACAACTCTAAAATTACGCACAGATAAAATTATTTTTGACAGTACATTTACGGATCAATTGGGATTAATAAGTGCGGATGAAGCGAGTGTCGTCAATAATGCTAACCTATTAGATGTGAAATCTACTTGCTTTTTTATTACTTCTAATGGTAAAATTGAAAAGAACGGTTTCACACAAACTCTATCTGTAATCTATAATCGCACCGGAGAAATAGTCTACCGTTATGAAGGCTAAAGCCAAAAAAGAAATTTTTATCTGCTCAATTTCACAAAGCCTGATTAAGGTTGTAAAATGCAGCCTTGCTAACGGCTCTAAACATCAATTCACCGACGCGCAATTAGAAACCATCCCGCCTAATCTCGATAACAAAACATTGACCGAAAAGATCAATGCCATTTTTAAAAAAATGGGATATAGCAATCATCCTGTAATCATTTCCCTTCCAAGGAGCAGTGCTTCTTGCCGATATCTCAAGATCCCCAGCCTTTCTAGCCATGAAATAGAGCGCATTGCTAATTTACAGGCCTCGCGCTACTTGCCTTATCCATCAGCTGAATTAATTACCGGATACCAGATTATCCAGTCGGATAAACAGGGTTATTCGCATGTCAATCTTACTATCGCGCATAAAGAGTTGATTGAGCGCTATATAAAAATATTCAAGGAATTAAAAGTAGCAAATTTTAAAATTATTTTAAGTTCCTATGGCCTGGCTGATCTATATTATTTCTTGAGGCCAGAGGAGCAAGGGGCTGTTATAGCAGTAGACATCGATGCTGATGAGGCGGAAATTGCGGTAATCCTGCAGAAAAAACTCATCTTTAGCCGTTCTTTTAAATTAAATCAACAAAATGAGAGCTGGCAGAATTTATTTATCGAGGAATTAAATAAAAGCCGTGATGCCTATCTCAAAGAAGTTTCTAAGGAAGGTATCAATAAAGTTGTGGTTTTCGATTTGGGCAAGAATCGCGAATTAGCGGCATTTATAGAAAAACAGGCGGGCCTAACTGTAGAAATTTTACCTGTGCAAGAGAAGATTAAATTCACGGAAGCTGCTCTGAACAATATTGCTAATTCAGCTAATTCATTTATCAGTTTAATTGGGTTAGGCCTGGAGCCTCCCGAAGAATCAATAGTGCTCCTGCCAAAAGAGCTGAAAGAGATAAGCAATAGGATCGTTTCGAGGAAAAAACAAATCCAGCTGGCTGCAGCTATTCTGGGAATTTTTCTTATCTGGGGTTTAGGTATGGCAAAGAATTTAGATAATAAGGCAATATATTTAGAAAAATTGAAAATAGAATTGGCAAAAATAGCTAAAGACGCAAAGCCCCTGGAAGAAATCGAAAAGAGGGCAGAGGTTCTGCAGTTGCGTTTACATAAAAAACCCTCGACGCTGGATATATTCTCCGGGCTTTATCAGGTTATTCCTAATGCCGTGACTTTAACGAATTTTAGTTATGAAGAAGACGGTGATGTGGTCTTTCGCGGCCAGACCACAAATTTAAATTCGGTATTCGATTTGGTAACCGGTTTAGAAAAGTCAGAGGTGTTTAGGACATTCAGCGCCAAGGTAAGGTATGCCACTAAAAAGAATACGCAGGCAGGAGAGATGATTGATTTTGAAGTTGTTTGCGCTAAGAAGAAATAAATTATGCAAAAGATAGTTACAAAAAGAGAGAAGCTGATATTTTTCGCGACCATCGGAGTGATTGTCTTTGCCGTGCTCTTTAATTTTTTAATTGTGCCGGTTTTAAATCGGGGCGAAATTCTCAATAAAGAAATCAGCTATAATCTCGCTAAACTAAAGAAATACCACTGGCTCTTAGCCCAGTCTGAACGGATTAAAAATAAATCCAGCAAATTCAGCCCCTCAGCACAGATTTCCAGCGATGTAAAAGATGCAACGATTGTCATCCTCTCCGAATTAGAAGAAGTTGCAAGGAATTCCAATGTGAAAATTATCGATATCCGGCCGCAAGGTTCCGCGAGGGGCGCGAATCTTTATAAAGAGACGCTGATTGATGTAAGGACCGAAGCAAGCGCGGAAAATTACCTGAAATTTATTTATAATCTGCAAAATTCGCTTTCTTTATTAAGGATTAAAAGGTTCCAATTAACCGCAAAACCCAATCCCCAGGCTTTAGAAGGGAACTTTTCCATCTCTCAGATTTCCCTTTCGGATTAAGCCACATTTATAAGAAAATAATTGACTTCTAACGAGTTATGCCCTATTATTATATTATAATATATAATAATTAACTTATAACTCGAAGGAAGGTTTAGTAAGAAAACCCGATGAATTATTATAATTCACTAGGCTTGGCACAAGAACCTTTCTCTATCAGCCCCGACCCGCAGTTTCTCTATCATTCCTTGAGGCACAATACAATTCTTAAACGCCTGGAAATCGCGATTAGATTACAAAAAGGGCTCTGCCTGGTTTTAGGAGATGTCGGCACAGGCAAGACTACGCTTTTACGCTCATTGCTTCAGGCATTTAAAGATGAGCCTGATTTTGTCTTCCATTTGATTCTAGATCCGGGTTTTAAATCCGAATATCAATTCCTTCTAAGCCTGGTTAAACTGTTTGATTTAAAGCCGGCTGCCAATTCCACCCTGGACTTTAAAGAAGCAGTGCAAAAATATCTCCTGCAAAAAGGCGTGGAAGAAAATAAAATAATTTGCTTACTTATCGACGAAGGGCAGAAATTAAATTTGGAGAGCTTAGAGGTTTTAAGGACGCTTTTAAATTTTGAGACCAATGAATATAAATTATTACAGGTAGTGATTATGTCACAGTTAGAACTCATTCCGCGCATCAAAGAAATCCCTAATTTTATCGATCGCATTGCGGTAAAATGCATTGTCGAGCCGCTTGGGAAGCAGGAAACCAAAGAAATGATCGAATACCGTCTAAGGCAGGCAGGTTTTCTAGGAGGGGCTGGCCTGTTTAGCGATGAGGCAATAGAATTAATTTATCAACAGACACAAGGTTACCCCCGTCGTGTCGCCATGCTTTGCCATGATGCGCTTGAATTGGCGGTAATGAGGGATAGCCAGATTATAGACGAGGAAACTATTAATAGTTTAATTGCCGACACCGTGGTTCTCTAAAAATATGATACCCGAAGAAAAATTATTGAAATTGATCCGTGGGCAGCCGAGAAAGGCTGCGGTAATGAATAATCCGGCAACCGTTACTGTAAATGTCCCAAGAGGAAAAGCGGATTTGCGTTTGACCCTGAATAGTTTTATTCAGAAGTGCACGAGTTTTTTCCGTAACTTCAAGCACACCGATAAAATTATTCCGGTATTTTTTATAATCTCCTGTATTTATTTATTGATTGCCTTGCTTTATCCTTTAGTGGGCCTAAATAAAATCAGATTACCTAAAGTGACGGGGGTTAAAGTAACTGAACCGTCTAAAGAAGAGAAGCTAGAGGTAAAACCACTTGAGTCTTATGAACAAGCTGCCGCAGGCCGCCAGATATTCAACAGCTCCGGTTCGCAAGCAGCACAGGTGCCGGCGGGTGCTTTAGAAGCAGATATGATGAAGGATATCAGCCTGGTGGGAGTTATTTCCGGCGATAATCCGCAGGCAATCCTTGAAGATAAAAAATCCCAAAAGACCTATTATCTGACGGAAGGGCAATCTTTGGGGGAATTTCAGATTGAAGATATCCAAGAAGGAAAAATTATTTTAAATTACAGGGGGCAGAGATACGAGCTCTACCTCTAAAATTAAATAAAGGATGGACAATGAAAAATAAAATTTATCTCATCGGCGTAACCATGTTTTTATTTTCCGTTAATTTGATTTCTGCCCAGGAACAAACGTCCATGCCTGTGCAAAGCAATCAACCTGTGCCTGTTGCGGTAAGTACGCAGGTATCGAATAAAATTACCCTTGATATAAAAGGCATGGATATTATTGATGCCCTGAAGATGCTTGCAGCGCGCGCCGGGATGGATATTGTAGTAGGAAAAAATGTTTCCGGCCGGGTTACATTGTTTTTAAAAGATGTGGATGTCTGGGATGCCTTTGAGATTATGCTTTCTGCCAATGACCTTGCCTATGAAAAAAAAGGCAGCATCATTAATGTAATGAGCCAGAAGGACTATGAATTAAAATACGGCGAACGTTACCAGGACAAAAAGGAAGTAAAGATTATCCTCTTGAAGTACGCTAAGGCAGCAGATTTATCCCGCGCCTTAAATCAGATCAAGTCTAATGTTGGAAAAATTGTCGCGGATGAAGGCTCTAATGCCTTGGCAGTGATAGATACCCCGGAAAAGATTAAAGAAATAGAGTCCTTTATTAAAAACGCCGATTTGCCTATCCAGACCAGGGTGTATTCTTTAAATTACGCACAGGCAGATAAACTGCAGCCGAAAATTCAGGAGATACTTACTAAGAATATCGGTTATATCAAAATTGATGAACGCACGAATAAACTCGTGGTCACTGATTATGTACAAAAACTGGATGAGGTAAGCAGCATCGTTTCTGCCTTTGATGATAAGACACCGCAGGTCTTGATTGATGCACAGGTAATCCAGCTTACCCCAACGGATAAATTTGAAATGGGCGTGAATTGGGATTATTGGATTGAAAAATACTTTGATATCAAGGCGTCGTTGCCGATTGGTACGGCCAACCGGCTTTTCTTTGGCACGCCAAATACCGATCCTACTAAACCGGGAGGTTACAAAGCGATTGTGGATGTTTTGCAAACTATCGGAGATACAAAGGTCTTGGCCAGCCCGCGGGTTATGGCCCTAAATAATCAGGAAGCAAAGATACACGTGGGAACAAGGGACGCCTATATTACTTCCACTACATCTCAGTCAGGCACCGGCACCACGGTTACTTCGCAATCGGTAAATTTTGTCGATACCGGCATCCAGTTATATGTTACTCCTTCAATTAACCGCGATGGATTTGTGACGATGAAAATAAAACCTGAAATCAGCGATTCGACGCGTACAAATATAACTTCCGAGGGCCAGATTACCCAAATTCCTATTGTCACTACCTCTGAAGCAGAAACCACCGTGATGGTAAAAGACGGGGTAACTATAGTGATCGGCGGTTTAAAGAAAAATAAACGCGATAAAACAGTCAAGAAAATTCCTATACTTGCCGATATTCCCTGGTTAGGCGTGCTTTTTAGAAGCACCTCGGATGACTTTACAAATCAAGAATTGGTAATCCTCTTAACCCCGCATATCATCACCGGAGAGGATTCTTATCTTAATTTTACGGAAATCAAGCCTAAAAAAGGCGGGGTATTGAGTATGGTTAAAGGCGAGATTGTTGCCGAGAGGCTGCCAAAACCTGTGCCCGAGATCAAGCTCAAGCCTCAAGAGAAAGATAATCTCTCTGAGCTTATTAAAACTAAGGAAAGCGCTATTGCAAAGGCAGTAGAGACATTTGAAGAGAAGAAATTTGCCAGTGCCGATGACAGCCTTAACAGAGATTATTATAAATTAATTACTAGTAAAATCAGCAGTTCAACTTTCTTTCGGGATGCTAAAAATAAAAAAGGGAAGGTAGAATTATTATTTATCTTGAGTCCTGATGGGAAATTGAAGAGTCCCCCGACAGTCCTTTATTCTACTAATCAGAAGCTGAATAAAACAGCAGTTAAATGCATAGAAGCAGCCTCTCCGTTCCCGCCGTTTCCCGAAGGGATAAGAAGAACCGAAGAGGAATTCCGCGTGGCGTTGGAGTACAAATAATTTTTCCCTCGGTTAATTAAAAAAGGAAAATATGTTACCGGACAGCAAAGGATATTTTGGCGATTTTGGCGGCAGGTTCGTGTCAGAAACCCTGATTTATGCGCTCAATGAATTAGAGAGGGAATACACAAAAGCGAGGCATGACGCAAATTTCTTGAGGCAACTGGATTATTACCTTAAAGAATATGCCGGCCGGCCTACGCCTTTATTTTTGGCAAAAAATTTAAGTAAACACCTTGGGATAAAAAAAATATATTTAAAAAGAGAAGATCTGCTGCATACCGGCGCGCATAAAATTAATAATACCCTCGGCCAGATTTTATTGGCAGTAAGGATGAAAAAGCCGCGGGTAATCGCCGAGACAGGCGCAGGCCAGCACGGCGTAGCAACCGCGACTGTCGCGGCATTGTTTGGCCTGAAATGCGATATTTATATGGGTGTCGAAGATATAGAAAGACAGAAGCCCAATGTCTTCCGTATGGAATTGTTAGGTGCACGCGTAATTCCCGTGTCCAGCGGTTCTCAAACTTTAAAAGACGCGATGACCGAGGCCTTACGTGACTGGGTGACTAATGTGCGCCATACCCATTATATCATCGGGACTGTAGCAGGCCCGCATCCCTACCCGTTATTAGTCAGGGACTTTCAATCAATCATCGGTAAAGAAGCCAAGGCGCAGATCTTGAAAAAAGAAAAAAGGCTGCCGGATTATTTAGTTGCCTGCGTCGGAGGCGGAAGCAATGCCATGGGGTTATTTTATCCTTTCTTTAACGAGAAAAAAGTAAAATTCATCGGCGTTGAAGCAGGGGGCAAAGGGTTATCTACCGGAAAACATGCTGCGACACTGGTGAATGGAAAGATCGGAGTATTGCATGGCTCAAAATCCGGTTTGTTAGAGGATCAATTCGGCCAGGTCAATGCGACACATTCGATTTCCGCCGGGCTTGATTATCCGGGAGTGGGGCCGGAGCATGCCTATTATAAAAAAATCAAGCGCGCTAAATATGTTTCTATCAATGACAATGAAGCACTTTCAGGATTTCAGATGCTTTCTCAATTAGAGGGAATAATCCCTGCTTTAGAATCTGCGCATGCCATTGCTTATCTAAAGAAAATGGCAAAACAGGCAAGGAATTCTACTGTAATCGTCTGTCTTTCTGGAAGGGGAGACAAGGATCTCGGTATAGTTATAAAAGAATTAAAAAAATAGAGTTAAGTAAATTAAATTAAATGTCAAATGACAAAGCACAAAATCCAAAATAAATTAAAATGTCAAATTTCCAAATAACAAAACTTTTTTGTTTTGATATTTGTTATTTGAATTTATTTTGTGCTTTGAATTTTGATATTTGACATTAAATATGAATAGGATTGATAAGAAGTTTCGAAAACTAAGAAAGTTAAAGAAGAAGGCTTTTATTGTCTTTATTACTGCCGGCTATCCCAGCCTCGATGTTACTTATAGACTGGTCCTGGAACTTTCTAAAATCGGCGTAGATATCATTGAATTGGGCGTACCTTTTTCTGACCCTATGGCTGATGGCCCGGTAATTCAGGAATCTTCGCAAGTTGCCTTAAAAAAGAAAACCCACCTTATTGATATATTGAGGCTGGTGAAAAAATGCCGTAAGGCTACAGATGTTCCAATAGCTCTCATGACCTACTATAATCCTATCTTTTGTTTTAATGAAGAGAAGTTCGTCCAGGCTGCCGAGGCAAGCGGAGTAGATGGTATAATTGTGCCTGATTTGCCTCCCGAAGAGGCCGAACACTTAATTAAATTGTCCCGAAAGACAGGCCTGGCTACGATATTTTTTATTTCTCCGACCACGAGCGCTGCACGCGCTAAATTTATCGCTAATACTTCCCGCGGTTTTATTTATTATGTCTCTCTTACCGGCACAACCGGCAGCCGCAGGAATCTGGCCAGTGATTTATCGCGCAATTTAAAAGCCATAAAATCAATTACTAAAAAGCCTGTTTGCGTGGGTTTTGGCATTTCGACACGCGAGCAGGTAAAAGAGGCTTCCAGGATTTCCGACGGGGTAATCGTTGGCAGCGCAGTAGTGAAGAAAATAAAAGAAAACTTAAAAGATAAATCCCTGGTAAAGAAAGTCGCGAGTTTCGTAAATAATCTAAAGGCTTAATCAATGTATAAGAAAATAAAACTGGGCAATGGTTTAAGGATCGTTACCCATAGAATGCCGCGCATGCAGTCAGCAGCAATCGGTATCTGGATAAAAGCCGGCGGCAGGTATGAAAATATAAAGAATAAGGGTGTGGCCCATTATATCGAGCATTTACTTTTTAAGGGTTCGAAAAAATATTCCTGCAAAGAGATTAAGGAATCCATCGAAGGCGTAGGCGGCATTTTGAATGGTTTTACTTCCGAAGAGGTTACCTGCTTTTTGGTAAAAATTCCTGCACGCCATCTTGATTTGGCTGTGAGTGTGCTCTCTAGTATGGTAATCAATCCGTTATTTAAATTAGAAGATATCAAGAAAGAACGTACGGTTATCTTGGAAGAAATAAAAATGTACAGAGACCTGCCGCAGAGTTATGTCCATGAATTGCTCGATAACCTATTATGGCCTAGGCATCCGTTGGGAGAAAGCATTTTAGGTACCGAGGAATCGATTGTCGGCATGGCTAAAGCAGACCTGGTTTCGTTTAAAGAAGAATATTATTCGCCTGCTAATCTGGTTGTCAGCGTAGCAGGCGCTTTTGAAGAAAATAAATTATTTAACCAGCTAAAAAATAATTTTTCCAATTTAAGCGAGAAGAATAAAAATAATTTTCTTCCTGTCAAAGAAGCCCAAGATAGGCCGCAATTAAAAATTTATTCCAAAAGTACCGAACAGACGCATTTGGCCTTAGGGTTCCATGGCTATAGAAGAGATCATCCTTTAAAGCATGCGTTGGGACTGTTGAATGTAATACTTGGAGGCAATATGTCCAGCCGTTTATTTAATGAGGTGAGAGAAAAGAGGGGCCTGGCTTATGAAATCGGCTCACAACTGAAACGTTTCTATGATACCGGCGCCTTTGTGGTGCATGCCGGTATTGATAACTCTAAGGTGGAAGCTGCGATTGGTTTAATTTTAAAAGAACTCGCTAAAACAAAGAAATCGCTGGTGAGCAATGATGAATTTAAGCGCGCCAAGGATTTTTATTTAGGCCATCTGGAGATGGCCCTGGAAGATACAATGGATAATATGCTTTGGATAGGCGAGTCCACCATCACCTTAGATAAAACATATGCGCTGGAAGAAGTCATAAAGGAAGTAAACAAAGTGGAACGTAAGGACCTCTTGAAAACCGCCAATGACATATTCAATAACAAAAGCCTTAACCTTGCGTTAATCGGGCCAATCAGCCAGAGAGAAACGCCCATAAAAAAACAATTAAAAATCGCTTAAGCTAAAATGCACCCATTATTTTCCCTGCCAATAACGATTATTATCCTCATAATTTTAACGATTATGTCATTTCTATTTTCTATATCCGAAACCTCGATTATCGGCTTAAGCAAGATACGGCTGCGCAATATGGTCAAGCGCGGAATTAAGCGCGCGCAGAATATCCAGAGGCTGATTTTGAAGTTAGACAAATTCATCGTAGCAATCCTGGTAGGAAACAATTTTGTTAATATTGCTATTTCAGCTTTGGTGACAGGGATATTTGTGATTATTTTTGGTTATAAATGGGGCGTTATCCTTTCGACTTTCGCTACTGCCTTGTTTATCCTGATTCTTTGTGAAATTACACCTAAGATGTTAGCAATAAAGCATACAGAAAGAATCGCCTTGATTATTGCCCCTTTCATGGAAGTTTTTATCAAAATTTTCGATCCCGTAATCAATATTTTTATTAAAATTAATAACTTAGTTATTAATTTATTGGGGATAAAACCGGCAAAAAGGTCTCCTCTGGTAACAGAAGAAGAATTGCGCATGATGATTGAAATGGGCGAGGAAGAAGGATTCTTGAGCGCAGAAGAAGGAAAAATGCTGCATCGTATTTTTGAATTTGGGGATATAAAAGTAAGGGACGTCATGGTCCCTAAAGATAAGGTTGTGGCTGTAAACATAAATATAAATTCGAATGATTTATTAAACATTTTCGTGGAAGAGGGTTTTGCGCGGCTGCCGGTTTATCAAGGCACAATCGACAATGTTGTAGGGATTGTCCATGCCCATGACCTGCTTTATATATTGAGAGATAAAGGCCTGTTTTTACTGCAGGATTTACTGCATGAGGCGTATTTTGTTTCAGTAGATACTCCGGTAAACGAGGTCCTCAAGCGTTTCCAGGCAGATAAGATCCAGAATGCGATTGTTGTAGATGAGCGCAAGAAAACCTTGGGCCTGGTGACGCTTAAGGATTTAATTGAGGAGATAGTCGGAGAGATTGAAGAGAAGCGTATAAGGCGCAAGCCCAAAGTATAGTTTGACAAAAGGCGAGGCTGTGCTAAAATAATTAAGTTATTGAACAAGCATTTATTAAAAGGAGGAATTCAGATGGCAGAAAAAGGATATTGCGTAAAATGCAAAGCCAAAAGAGACATGAAGGATGAACAAAAGGTTACTATGAAAAACGGCCGTGCAGCAGTTAAAGGGAAATGCCCTGATTGCGGCACTGGTATGTATAAGATTCTCGGCGGTTGCGCTAAGAAATAAGTAAAGGAAGAAAAAATAGAAACAAAAGATATAGCCCTACGTATAGCCAACATTGCTAAATCAAAAAAAGCCCAAGGCACAGTCGTATTAGATATGCGCAAAGTCTTGGGCTTTTGCGATTATTTCGTGATTACGAGTGCTGCTTCACTAAGACAGGCAAACGCAATCGCTCAGGCAGTGATTGGGGATTTATATAGAGATAAAATAAATCCGCTCTCTAAAATCTCGCCCCTTGATGAATCGGGCTGGATTGCCGTGGATTTTTCTAGTGTTGTGCTGCATGTTTTTCATAAGCCCGTAAGAGAATTTTATGCCTTAGAGCGGCTTTGGTCTGATGCCAAAAAAGTTAGGATCCCCCGTTATTTGCCATCCAGTAAGTAGTTGAGAAAAATGAAAAAAAACATAAACGAATTACTCATTCCGGTAATCAAGGATTCTTTATCCTGCTTTCAACTTGAGAAAGAACAGGCCCCGGAGATTATTTTGGATTTTCCCACAGATATCCGTTTTGGTGAACTATCTACTAACGTCCCCTTAAGGCTAAGTAAGCTATTAAAAAAGCCGCCGATTCAAATAGCAGGTGCCATTATCTCGGAAATAAAAGCCAACCTTAAAAAGTCCGGACTAGAAAAATATGTCACTGAAGTTAAGGTAGAAGGCGCAGGGTTTATTAATTTCTATTTGAGTAATGATTTCTTCTACGAGTTCATGAATTCCCTGCTTTCTTCTCATAAAGAGGCATTAAGGGCTGACTTTGGAAACAAAAAGCCTACCCTGATTGAATTCGTCAGCGCTAATCCTACCGGGCCATTGTCTGTGGCGCATGCAAGGCAGGCTGTAGTTGGCGATTGCCTGGCAAATATTTTAAAATTCCTGGGATTTGCTGCGCAAAAAGAATATTACCTTAATGATGAAGGCAACCAGATCAATATTTTAGGCCGATCCATTGAATTGAGGCTTAAGGAATTAAACGGCGAACAGGTTGAATTCCCTGAAGACCATTACCAGGGAGATTATATCCGCGATATTGCTAAAGTTATTAAAGAAAAAGGCCTGGTGGTTAAAGACTTTTCCGAGTTTGGCGCAGATTATATTTTAAATATTATCAAGCAAGAGCTGCATGATTTTGGGGTAGAATTCGATTCCTGGTACAGCCAAAAAAGCCTGCGCACCTCCGGAAAAATCCAGGAGGCCTTGGATAACCTTAAAAAGAGAGGTTATCTCTATGAAGAGGATGGCGCGCTTTGGTTTAAATCTACGCAATTTGGCGATGATAAAGATAGAGTAGTAATCAAAAGTGACGGAAGCTATACGTATTTGGCTCCGGACATCGCCTATCATCAGGATAAATATAAACGCGGGTTTCAGTGGCTGATCAATCTTTGGGGCCCGGATCATCACGGTTATATTAGCAGGCTGCGTGCTTCAGTCCAGGCATTTGGGAAGCCTGCGGACTCTTTAAGCGTGATTATTGTGCAACTAGCGACAATCTTCCGCGATGGCAAGCCTGTGCAAATGTCCACGCGCCGCGGCCAATATATAACTTTACGTGAAGTCCTGGATGAAGTAGGAGTTGATGCCTCCAGGTTTTTCTTTCTTATGCGCCGCACATCCAGCCACCTGGATTTTGATTTAAGTATTGCCAAAAAACAAACCGCGGAAAATCCGGTTTATTACGTGCAATATGCCCATGCCAGGATTTGTTCTATCTTGCGCAATAGCTCAATTAAGCTTGAACCAGGCCTCCTGGATTTATCACAGCTTAAAGAAAAAGAAGAACTCGCCTTGATTAAAAAACTCTGGCAATTTTCCTATGTCTTGAATATTTGCTTGATTACAACTGATCCTTATATGCTTACCGTATACCTGCAAGAGGTAGCAGAATATTTCCATAAGTTCTATGACCAATGCCGGGTTTTAGGAGATGATCAAGAGTTAACAAAATCAAGGCTCGGCCTTTGCGATGCAACCAGGATAGTTATTGCCACAGGTTTAGAATTAGCAGGGGTCTCCCAGCCGGAAAAGATGTGAGTAATGCACAGCCACAAAATATTAAATATTCAAACCCAAAATCCCAGCCTCCAGAATACCTTCAGTAAAGAATTAAAAATTTCTAAAACTCTTGCCCAAGTCCTGATAAACCGCGGGATCAAAGATTTAAAGGAGGCAGAGGATTTTCTCGATGTAAAGCTGGATAACCTGCTTGATCCCTATTCCTTTCTCCAGATGCATGCTGCAACCAGCCTGATTAAAGATGCTGTGAGCGCAAAAAATAAAGTAATGATTTGCACGGATTACGACGTTGATGGAGTTACCTCCCTTGCGATACTTAAAGCCACGCTTTCTAAAATGGGCTTGGATACCTTGCATTATATTCCGCACCGCATCAATGATGGCTATGGCATGAACAAGAAGGCCGTAGAGCTTGCCAAAAAGAACAAGGTCAAGCTTGTGATTACAGCAGATTGCGGCATCAGTAATCATGAAGAAATAAAACTCTTAAGAGAAAATAATATCGACGTTGTGATTACCGATCATCATGAACCGGGTAATTGTAATTTACCGCCAGCTTCCGCAATCATTAATCCTAAGGTTAAGAATTGCCCTTATAAATTTAAAGACCTGGCAGGCGTGGGTGTGGCCTATAAACTTTGCCAGGCCTTGACAAAAGAAAAACTGGAAGAAGATCTGGATTTAGTTTCTTTAGGTACGATTGCTGATGTCGTGCCTTTACGCGGCGAGAATCGTATTATTGCCAAGGCGGGGCTAGTCAAATTAACCCAGGCAAAGAGGACCGGGATTAAGGCGTTAATTGATGTCAGCCGGATGAACGGCAGGGAGATTAATTCTACTTTTGTGAGTTTTATTCTCTCGCCCCGGATTAATGCCAGCGGCAGAGTGGATACTGCGGAAATCGCTTTAAACTTGTTAATGAGCGCAAATGAAGAAGAGGCTGCTAATTTAGCGCGGACAGTAGATGGTTTTAACCGCCAGCGCCAAAAAATCGAGGGCCAAATTATGGAAGAGGCCCAGGATTTAATCAACAGCGAAATTAATTTTAAGGAACACAAGGTGATTGTGGTTGCCAAAGAGGGCTGGCATCAGGGAGTTTTAGGAATAGTTGCTTCTAAATTAGCAGACAGGTTTTATCGGCCGACAATAGTTATTTCTCTAGGGGATAAGCTATGCAAGGGCTCTGGCCGTTCGATCAAAAACTTTCATCTTTTTCATGCACTTATCGAATGCAAAGATTATTTAGAGAATTTTGGCGGCCATAGCCATGCAGTGGGCCTGGTCGTGACAAAAGGCAATGTAGCTGAATTTAAAAAACAAATCAACCGTTTTGCCCAGGAAAAATTATCCCTGGAAGATCTCTTGCCTAGCTTGGATATCGATATGGAGTTGGATCTTGCGGATTTAAATGAGAGTTTGGCATTTGAATTAAAGCAGCTTGAGCCATTCGGCACAGGGAATCCAGAGCCCTTGTTTTATACGCGCGGCCTCAGGCTTAAAGGCCAGCCCCAGGTTTTAAGCAGGGATACTTTAAAGTTCTGGGTGACAAATGGCGAGGTTACTTATCCTGTGATTGGTTTTGGTATGGGTAGTTTTTCTGATAGCCTGATTAATGCACAAAGTTTGGACTTGGTTTATTCCTTGGGGATTGATACCTGGCGAGGAAACAATTCGCTGATCCTGGAAGTCAAAGATATCTTTTTTAAATAAGAATCAGGCTTTAACTATTTCGCCTTTTTTGATGCACTTTGAACAAGCGTAGACTTTTTTGGGATGCCCGTTTACCAGGATACGCATTTTTTGCAGGTTAGGCAGGAATTGGCGGATTGTGCGACGGCTGATTTTACTTCCTGTACCGCCTTTTTTCTTGGCCAAACCTTTTCTTACAATAACCTTACCGGCAACCGGCTTTTTTCCGCAGAGAAAACATATTTTTAACATTTTAGTACTCCTTAAGTGAATAATTCGTTCCTAAATCATGCGTTCATTAAGTATACTTGAAAATTCAATCTTGTCAAGGTAGAATATAGGTGAAGATATAACCATGGACAAAATTCTTGAAGGCTTAAATAAGGAACAAACCGAGGCAGTTACGCATAAACAGGGCCCGTTATTGATCATCGCGGGTGCCGGGACTGGTAAAACTACCGTCATCAGCCGTAGGATTGCCTGGATCATTTCTAGCGGCCTGGCTAAGCCAAACGAAATTTTGGCGCTCACATTCACGGACAAAGCTGCTTTGGAAATGCAGGAGCGGGTAGATATCCTCATGCCTTATGGTTATACGGATATCTGGATTTCGACCTTTCATGCCTTTGGCGATAGATTATTGCGTGAAAACGCCCTGATCGCGGGAATCAACCCTGATTTTAAGGTATTAACCCTTCCGGAAGCTGCAGTATTTTTCCGTGAGCATATCTTTGAATTCAATCTTTCCTATTTTCGTCCTTTATCTGATCCTACGCGTTTTATCGAAGCATTGATTTCTTTATTCAGCCGGGCAAAAGACGAGGATATCTCAGCAAAAGAATATTTGCAATTTGCCGAGGACTTTGCAATTAAAGCAAAAGATACTCCGGAAGATAAGGCGCTTGAAGAAGAGGCCTTGCAGCAGTTGGAAATAGCCAATGCCTATGCCAAATACCAGGAGCTCATGGCAAAGGAAGGCCTGATGGACTTCGGCAATCAATTTTATCTAAGCCTCTGCCTTTTAAGAGAGCATCCCTTAATCCTCAAGAAATACCAGCAGCAATTTAAATATATCCTGATTGATGAATTCCAGGATACAAATTATGCCCAGTATCAACTGGCAAGGACGCTCGCGGGAAAAAATAGCAACATCACTGTCACTGGTGACGATGACCAATGTATCTATCGCTTTCGTGGCGCAGCCTATTCAAACCTGCTGAATTTTATCAAAGATTTTCCCAGGGCGAAAAAAATCAGTATCATTCAGAACTATCGTTCTTCGCAGGCAATCCTGGACAGCGCCTATAAACTGATTCAAAACAATAATCCTGAACGTTTTGAGGTGAAGGCAAAGATCGATAAGCGCCTGATCGGATTAACTAAAGAGGGCAATGCCCCAGAGCATCTGCACTTCGATACTAATTCCTCTGAAGCAGACCATGTTGCAAAAACCATCAAGGACAAGGCGCTTTCCGGTGAATATAGATACAGCGATTTTGCAATCTTAGTGCGTTCTAATTCCGATGCCCAGGGATTTTTGCAGGCTTTGAATATGCTGGAAATTCCCTGGCAATTTAGCGGGAACCAGGGGCTTTATTCGAGGGAAGAAGTAAAGCTTTGTATTAATTTCTTACGCGTAGCGGCAAATCCCTCGGATTCATTAAGCCTTTATTATTTAGCCAGCTCCGAGGTTTATGCTATGGACCTTTCTGAATTAAGCCGTTTAAATCATTATGCCAAGCGCAGGAATAAATCTCTTTATTTAGTTTTTCAAGACCTTGAAGTGATCGAAGAGCTGAAAGAAATTAGCAGCAAGACCAAAGAATTAATCAAGTTGATTTTGGCTGACTTTGAAAAATTCATGCGTATCGCCAGGGATGAAACAACTGGAAGGCTGCTTTATGCTTTCTTAACTGATACGGGGTTCTTAAAAAGGTTGACACATGAGCCGAATCTGGAAAAGGAAACTAAAATTCAGAACCTGGCTAAATTCTTTAATATTGTGCGCGACTATGAACTCGTGGCAAAAGAAGACCGGGTGATAACCTTTGTCAATTATCTGAATCTGCTCATTGAGGCAGGGGATGATCCCTCGACTGTGCAGGCAGACCTTGATACAGATGCAGTGAATGTTTTAACCATCCATAAGGCCAAGGGCCTGGAATTTAAGGTGGTATTTTTAGTAAATTTGGTCCAGGGAAAATTTCCCTGGCCGCGCAGGAGCCAGCCGATTGAGCTACCGGATGCCTTAATCAAGGAAGTCCTGCCTGTGGGAGATTTTCACATTCAGGAAGAGCGCAGGCTTTTTTATGTTGGGATGACTAGGGCGAAGCTCGAACTTTTCTTAACTAGTGCCAGCGATTATGGCGGAAGCAGGCTGCGCCGCGTCAGTCAATTTGTCGTTGAGGCCATGGGTAAGGAGATTATAGAAAAAGAAAAGAAAAAATCATCGGCCTTAGAGGCAATTGGGCGTTTTGCGCCGCGGAAAGATTCTGCGCAGATTACAGCCAAGTCCATTCCTCAGGAAAGGCTGGTTTCTTTAAGTTATTATCATATTGATGACTATCTGACCTGCCCTTTAAAATACAAATATGTGAATATCCTGCGCGTGCCGATTATGGAGCATCATACTGTAATCTATGGCCGCGCTATGCACGATGCGGTAAGTAAATATTTTCAGTTTAAGTTATCAGGCAAAAAGATGGCCTTGGCAGATTTGTTAAATGCCTTTAAGGAAAGTTTTGACCCGCAGGGGTTTTTGGGCATAAGGCATCAGGAGGAGCGTTTTCGCGTCGGAGAGGAAGCCCTGATAAAATTCTTTAAAGAAGAAGAATTGCGTGATTCACAGCCGCAATTTATCGAAAAAGAGTTTTCTTTTATTTTTGATGATAATAAGATTACCGGCCGTTTTGACCGGGTAGACCGGGAAAAAGACGGGGCAGTGATTATGGATTTTAAAACCTCTGGAATAAAAACAAAGAAAGATGCAGACAAGCGCGCCAAGGAAAGTATGCAATTAACCTTATATGCTTTGGCCTACAAGAATATTTTTGGAGAATTGCCAAAGCGTGCCGAGTTGTATTTTCTGGAATCGGGGATCGTCGGCAGTAAGCAGGTCACAGAAGATGACTTGGAGGAGGTAAAAGAAAAGATTAATTTAGTTGCTTCCGGCATACGCCAACATAATTTTCAGGCTACTCCGAATTATATGGGATGCACATATTGCGCCTATAACCAAATTTGTCCTTCCTCGATTGCCAAGTAAATATGAATATGTTATACTGTTTCTTATAAAATGAAGACTTTCAGAGAAAACCGAAGAAAATACGCCAGAATTGATCTGGAATTCCCTATCAACCTGCTGCAGGTGGATCAGGAAAAAGATGCCTTAGGCCTGGTTTCTGATATTAGTTGTGAGGGCCTGGGCCTATGGTCTAAGAAATCTTTTTCTCTGGGTTCGCCTTTGGAAATACTCCTAAAAATTCCCGATTCAGAAAGAGCTATTCCTGTGAGGGGGAGGATCGCCTGGGCGAAAGATTTGCCTGATAACAGCCATCGTTACGGAGTAAGATTAGAGAATCTGGATCTTTCCACCTTGGCCTCTGCGATGAAGCTCAAACTGCAATATTTCTAATCATTTAGCCCAAAAAATTTATAATTTAAACAAGTGAAAAAAAATAAATTTCTGCTATAATGTTTAACGGCCTATATATATAGGTAAGGCGCTGCAGAGAATCTAACTTATCCTACTTACGAGAGATGAAAGATAAAAAAACCGTAGTTGAAAAACCGAAAAAAGATATCGCCTGGGTGAGTATCCATAAAGATATGACCAAAAAAGGGATTGAGCATTCTTTCCTGGGGGAGCGCGAATATGCCCTGGGCAAAGATCAATATACCGCGACTCTTAATGACGATTTTCTCGCATTGGCATATTCCATTCGCGACAGGCTGGTGGAGCGTTGGATCGCCACACAGCAGAGGTATCACACGCAAAATGTAAAGCGGGTATATTACTTATCAATGGAATTTTTAATCGGAAGAATGCTTGGCTCAAATCTTTTGAACCTCGGGCTTTCTGAACAGGCAGATAAGGCAATGGAAGATTTGGGTTTTAACCTGGATGAAATCCGGGAATGCGAGGCTGATGCCGGCCTGGGTAACGGCGGCTTGGGAAGATTAGCAGCTTGTTTCCTGGAATCCATGGCAACCATGGGTATCCCGGCACAGGGATATGGTATAAAATATGATTACGGGATTTTTAAACAGCGGATCATTAATGGCTATCAAGTGGAATTTCCCGATGATTGGCTGAATAAAGGCGATCCCTGGGAATTCCCCAGGCCAGAATATACAGTGAGAGTGAAATTCTACGGCCATACCTATATGTTCTCTGATGCCAAAGGTAAGTTACGCGTGAAATGGGTGGAAACCGAAGATGTCCTGGCCAGGCCATATGACATTCCTGTAGTAGGCTATTTAAGCGATGTGGTGAATACCTTAAGATTATGGTCAGCGCACTCTACCGAAGAATTCGATTTTAAATATTTCAATGACGGTGATTATGAACGCGCGACAATCAATAAGGTGCTTTCTGAAAGTATCTCCAAGGTTTTATATCCCAATGATAATAGCAGCCAGGGCAGGGAGTTGCGTTTAAAACAGGAATATTTTTTTACTGCCGCATCTATTGCAGATATTATCCGCAGGTTTAAAATGGAAAATTCCGATTTCCGGACATTCCCGGATAAAGCGGCAATCCAACTGAATGATACGCATCCTTCTTTGGCAATCGTCGAATTAATGCGCATCCTGATCGACGAAGAAAACTTGGATTGGGAAACTGCCTGGGATATTACGGTCGAGACTTTTGCCTATACAAATCATACGGTGATGCCCGAGGCATTGGAGTGGTGGCGGGTACGTATGTTTGAATCGATACTGCCCCGGCACCTGCAGATTATTTATGAAATCAATATGCGTTTTTTAAGGGATGTGGCCCTGAAGTTCCCCGGCGATACCGACAGATTAAAGCGCATGTCGATTATCGAAGAATGCGAACTGAAAAAAATCCGCATGAGCCATATTGCCATTATCGGCAGCCATTCGATTAACGGGGTCTCCGAATTGCACAGCAAGCTTTTAAAGACAGAACTCTTTAAAGATTTTTATGAATTTTTTCCGGAGAGATTTAATAATAAAACAAACGGTATCACCCAAAGACGATGGCTTCTGAAATCAAACCCAGGGCTCTCCGGGTTGATTACCGAAGCAATCGGAGATAAATGGCCGACAAACCTCCGTGAATTAAAGAAGATTTCCCCCCTGCAAAATGATTCCAGTTTCCTTCAGAAATGGCAGGAGGTAAAAAAACACAATAAGGCTAATCTTGCGGAATATATTTATAAGACAACCGGTATTACAGTCACTCCGGATTCGATTTTTGACGTTCAGGTAAAACGCTTCCATGAATATAAGAGGCAGCTTATGTTTGGCCTCTATATTATCTCACGCTATCTTAAGGTAAAAAAGAACCCTCAAGCAGAGATTTGTCCCCGGACATTCATCGTAGGAGGCAAATCAGCCCCGGGTTATTTTATGGCAAAGCTGATCATTAAATTCATTAATAGTATTGGAGACGTGATTAATAAAGACAAGGTGATCGATGGTAAATTAAAGGTCGTATTTTTGGAAAATTACCGCGTTTCCTTGGCAGAAAAAATATTTCCCGCATCTGATTTGTCAGAGCAGATTTCTACCGCAGGCACAGAGGCATCCGGTACGGGTTGCATGAAATTTATGATGAACGGCGCCTTGACTATCGGCACTTATGACGGGGCAAACATTGAAATCGCCGAAGAAGTGGGAGAAGAGAATATTTTCCTTTTCGGGCTGAAATTCGGCGATATCCGTAAAATGAGAAGCAAAGGTTATTCTCCGCAGGAATTTATTGATAAATCACCGGTTTTAAAAGAGATCATCAGCCTGATCCAAAACAATTTTTTCTCTCCTGTTGAATATAACCTCTTTTCTCCGATTATCGATAATCTTCTCGGCACGGATCCTTATTTTATTTGCGCTGATTTTGATGATTATTGCTTAACACAGGACAGGGTGGATGAACTCTATAAGAATCAGGCCGAATGGACAAAGAAGGCGATTATCAATGTTGCAAGATGCGGTAAATTTTCCAGTGACAGGACGGTCCAGGAATACGCCTCTGATATTTGGGGTATTCGCAAGGAGTAATCTATGAAAATTAAGTATCTCATTTTACTTATCTTCAGCCTTTTTTTATTAAGCGGGTGCCCAACAAGCGACTCATCCATAAAAAAAGACGGCAAGAAGAAAATCCCGCCAAAAATCTATCGCCTGGATCTGGATGCCGACCGCGTAAAAGAAATCGTAAAAATTGAGGATAGGTTCGAAGAAAAACAGGATTTTTGGGTGGAATTTTTTCTGCCTCTTGAGAAAAAAGAAATATCTTTTGTTATGCCCGGCCGTTTCACTGATCTCGAATTCATTGAATTGAATGAAAACGGGCCCAAGCAGATGGCTATTTATTATGAAGATAAAGACAGGTTAAGTAACTTGGTCATTTTTGAGCTGAGGAACAACAGGCTGGTAAAAATATTTGCTGCTATAGGTTGCTGCGGAATAGAAACGGATTTTTCCTCAGTCCTGGCCAGAATAAAAGTTGGGAAATCCCCTAGTGGCAGTAAAGATTGTTTTTGGGGAGATGCTTCCCATTGGGAAGTTTGGGTTTGGCAAGGCGAGAAATTCATTCACTACTGATCTATGCCTGAATTTAGAGCGGACTCCTTTAAAGAAAAGTTGCTGCTTGAAAAAATGCACTCGCTGGGGATCCGCAAGAGAGACATCATCGAAGGTTTTGTGCGCTCCAGCGGCCCGGGAGGCTCAAATGCTAACAAAACCTCTACCTGTGTATATTTAAAACATCTTCCTACCGGCATCGAAGTAAAATGCCAGCAGGAGCGTTATCAGGCATTAAATCGCCTGCTTGCCAGGCAGCTTTTGGTTAAGAAAATAGAGGCGCGCCGGTTAAAGGATGAGCTAAAGACAAAATGGCTCCTGGAAAAGGCCAGGCGCCAGGCGCGTAAGCGGTCAAAAAAGGCAAAACTGATAGTATTAGAGGCGAAGAGGTTACATTCTAAGAAAAAAAGCCTGCGTAGCAAAGTCCGCCAGACAGAGATCGAATAAAATCCGTTTGGTTCGCCCGGTTTAATATCATTGACTTATTACTGAAATAATAGTATAATTATACTTCTAAAATAGGAGGTGTACACTTGGTTCTGGTTAAAGAAAAAAAGAAAAATATCATTGATAGCTATAAGGTGCATACGCGGGATACCGGCTCTGCAGAGGTGCAGATTGCGCTTTTGACAGAGAGGATTAATTCTCTTAGCGGGCACTTTAAGCTCCATAAGAAAGACCACCACTCTAGAAGAGGCCTTTTGGCGCTTGTAGGCAGGCGACGCAGGCTGCTAAACTATCTCAAGAAGAAAGATACCAAAAAATACGAAGGTATCCTTGAGAAGCTTAGTTTAAGAAAGTAAGCACAAAGCTTATTTTTTAGAAAGGTAAATTATGCAAGAGGGTTTTTTGAAGGCTCAATTCGGGAATAATGATTTTATTTTAGGTACAGGAAAAATTGCCAAACAAGCCAATGGTTCTGTAACTGTGCAATATGGCGGGACGATTGTTTTAGTAACTGCTTGTATGTCCAGGGAAATCAGGGAAGGGCAAGGGTTTTTTCCTCTCACCGTGGAATATCAGGAAAAGACCTATGCTGCCGGTAGAATCCCGGGGGGCTTTTTTAAACGCGAAGGCAGGCCTTCAGAGAGCGAAATCCTCACTTCACGCTTGATTGACCGGCCCATCCGCCCGCTTTTCCCCAAAGGATTTTTAAATGAAGTCCAGGTGATGGCAATAGTTCTATCCAGTGACGGAGAAAATGACCCGGATATCCTGGCAGTGACCGGCGCTTCAGCGGCATTATCCATTTCAGATATTCCTTTTAACGGCCCTCTGGCAGCAGCCCGCGTGGCAAGGTTGGATAATCAGCTGATCCTGAATCCCACATACGCGCAATTAGAGAAGGCAGAATTGGAAGTAATTGTTGTGGCTAATTCTAAGGGCATTGTAATGTTAGAATCCCGCGCCAATGAGGTATCGGAGGAACTATATTTAGAGGCAGTGAAATTCGGTTATGAGAGCCTTAAACCGATGATTGTGATGCAGGAGGAATTTGCCAAGAAATTCGGCAAGGCCAAAGTGGATATTGTATATAAGACAGTTGATGCTGCTTTGGAAAAAAGGGTGGAAGAATTATCCCGGGAAAGATTAAAGGAAGTATATAATTTAAATAAAAAAGAAGAGCGCGAAGAAGCGGTGAATCTATTATCGAAAGAGTTGGAAGCAACTCTTACCATGGAAAATTTCTCAGCTGCGGATATCAAGCTGGCGCTTCAAGAAGTAGAGCAGGAACAGGTGAGAAGCAAGATTATCGAAAAGAATGTTCGTGCTGACGGCCGGGGTTTTCATGAAATCAGGCCGATTACCTGCGAAGTATCTATTCTGCCGCGCACGCATGGCTCCGGACTTTTTACAAGAGGCCAGACGCAAAGCCTGGCAATAACTACTCTAGGGACCGGTGAAGACGAGCAGATGATCGAGGCCCTGGAAGGGGAAAAATCAAAATCATTTATGCTGCATTATAGTTTTCCGCCTTTTAGCGTAGGAGAGACTGCTCCGGTACGCGGGCCCGGCAGGCGCGAGATTGGGCATGGTGCTTTAGCAGAAAAGGCATTGTTGGCAGTGATGCCCTCAAAAGAAAAATTTCCTTACACCGTTAGAGTGGTTTCTGAAATTTTAGAATCCAATGGTTCATCGAGCATGGCTACTGTTTGTGCTGCGACCTTGTCTTTGATGGATGCAGGCGTACCGATTAAGAATACAGTCGCTGGTATTGCCCTGGGCCTAATCAAAGAAGGCAATAAATCGGTTATTCTGACTGATATTGCCGGCCTCGAGGATCATTTCGGGGATATGGATTTTAAAGTTGCCGGGACTAAGAACGGTGTAACTGCAGTGCAGATGGATTTAAAAATCGATGGCATTGATTTAAAGCTTTTAAGCGATTGCCTCGCCCAGGCAAAAGAAGCCAGGTTCACTATTTTAGACAAAATGAATGCTTGTTTAAATAGCCCGCGAGCAGAATTATCGAGTTATGCCCCGCGCATAGATGTAATAAAAATAAACACGGAAAAAATCGGAGAACTGATTGGGCCGGGAGGAAAGACGATTAAGGCGATTATTGCCTCAACCGGCGCATCCATCGATATTCAGGATGACGGGACCGTCTTGGTCGGTTCAACAGATGCCGCTAAATCACAAGATGCAATTAAAATGATCAAGGCAATCACCGATGATGTCGAAGTCGGCCGGATCTACAATGCCAAAGTAAAAAGAATCATGCCTTTTGGCGCATTCTGTGAAATTGCCCCGCGTAAAGAAGGCCTTGTGCATGTCTCTGAACTCGCTGATCGCTTTATCAAGAACGTGGAAGAAGTGGTAAAAATCGGCGATGAGATCAAAGTCAAGGTGATCGGTATAGACGAAATGGGCAGGATTAATCTCAGTAAGAAACAAGCTGAAGCACCTCAACAGTAGCTATAATACAATAAAAAGTGAAAGAAAGAAGACTGAATGAGATTAAAGGCGTCCTGCTTTTTGCGATAGGGTTGATTATTTTATCAAGCCTGGTTTCATTCACTCCTTTTGACCTCCCGTTTTATACTTCAAATCCCAATATTCCTGCACACAATTGGATTAAAACCTTTGGAGCCTATTTAGGAGGATTGCTTTTATTCCTCTTTGGCTGGGCAACTTATGCCGTGCCTTTTTTTATCCTCTTTTTAGGGGCAATGCTTTTTAAGCAAAGGCCGCTTGATTTAAGGTTCCCGAAAATCCTGGGACTAGTAATTTTTCTTCTTTCTCTAAGTTCTATTATAGGTATCGCCAGCGCGCAAAACAATGCCGTAAGTTTTTCACACGGAGGATTCTTAGGTTTCGCGCTTTCCCGTAGCGTAGGGGCATATTTCGGATCACTGGGCGGGTACATAATTTTTATTACCTTGGGGCTTTTGTCATTTGCCTTAATTACTGAATTATTGATTTCTACTTTTCTTTCCAAGGGGATGAATAAAACAAAATCCCTGATGGCCGGTTTATCCAGCCTTAAGCCTAAAACAAGAACAGAGGTGCGCATTAAACCGGAAAAGCCGTTAGTGAAAGCAAAAATAAATATTCCGGAAAACACAAAAGAAGAAATACCTTTATCCGGCTTAACCTCAAAACCGAAGATCCAGATTAAGACTAAGCCCCTGGTTCCGGAAGTAAAGGTCAGGCAAGAGGCTTTAAAAATCGGTGATTATAATCTGCCTGGGCTTGATTTATTGGAATCGCCTCCTCCGATAGAGGCAAGGCAGATCAAAGATGACTTGCAGGCAAACGCACGTATCCTTGAAGATACATTAGGAGATTTTGGGATTGTAGTTAAGGTGACGGATATTGAAAAAGGCCCGGTAATTACCCGTTATGAACTTGAACCTGCGCCGGGTGTAAAATTAAATCGCATCGTGGCATTGGGAGATGATATTGCCCTGGCAATGAAGGCGCAGTCAATAAGGATTGTTGCCCCTATACCAGGCAAGGCCAGGGTGGGGATTGAAGTGCCGAATACGCAGAGCAGCCTGGTTTTCTTGAAAGAAGTTTTTGTTGCCAAGGATTTCCAGGATTCAAAATATAAAATACCTATTGTATTGGGTAAAGATATTTCCGGGCATCCGGTGATTGCTGATTTAGGCGATATGCCGCATCTTCTGATTGCCGGGACTACGGGAAGCGGGAAAACCGTTTGTGTCAACTGCCTGATACTTTCCATGCTTTTTAAATCCTCGCCGAATGAATTAAAATTCGTTATGGTTGACCCAAAGATGGTGGAATTAGCGCCCTTTAACGGCCTGCCGCATCTTTTATGCCCGGTAGTGACTGATGCAAAAAAAGCCGCAGCTGCCTTGGGCTGGATCGTGAGCGAAATGGAAGACAGGTATCAGTTATTGGCAAAAGAAGGCGCGCGAAATATCGAGTCTTATAATGAAAAGCAAGACCAGCATATGCCTTACATAGTAGTAATTATTGATGAATTAGCGGATCTGATGATGGTATCGCGCGATCAAATCGAAACTGCGATTACCCGGCTGGCGCAACTTTCCCGCGCAGTGGGGATTCATCTAGTATTGGCAACACAGCGTCCGTCTGTTGATGTTGTCACAGGAGTAATTAAAGCGAATTTTCCTTCCCGGATCTCGTTTAAAGTTGCCTCAAAAGTTGATTCGCGCACAGTCTTGGATATGAATGGCGCAGATAAGCTTTTGGGTAAAGGCGACATGCTGTTCTTAAGGCCGGGAGAAGAAAAATTAACCCGCGCGCAGGGCTCTTTGGTAAATGATAAAGAAATCGAACGAGTCGTAGAATTTGTCAAAGTTCAGGCACAACCGGTTTATAACGAAGAAATATTAAGGGATCAGCAAAGGTCCGGAATGGTGAATACTGATAAAGATGAACTCTATGATGAGGCAGTAAGGATTGTCATGGAAAGCAACCAGGCATCAGCTTCCATACTACAGAGAAGGCTGCGCCTGGGCTATACCAGGGCTGCGCGGATTATTGATTCTATGGAAATGGATGGTTTAGTTGGCCCATTTGAAGGAAGTAAACCCAGAAGAATACTTATCGACAGAGAAAGTTGGCTAAAAAAAGATATGACTAAAGAGGAGCAGAAACAATGACCTTGGAATCTGTCGGCGCGAGGCTAAAAAAAATACGCTTAGAAAGAGGCCTGTCTTTAGAAGAAGCGCACAAACAAACAAAAATACATTTAAAGATCCTGAAGGCAATCGAAGAAGATGATTTGATAAATTTAAGCCCTATCTATGTAAAGGGTTTTTTAAAAATTTATTGTAAATTTTTAGAGGTTGATCCGCGCCAATTTATTCCGGACTATAAAGAAACCCGCGTTGTCGTGCAATTAAAATCCGAGAATCCTGACAAGGGTCCGTCTTTTTTAAAAAATGCCTCTCTTAAGCTGGGAAATTGGCGTCCGCGTATCAAGATAAATCCAAAGGTAGTTGTGATTATTGTTGCCTTGTTTGTTTCGATTTTTGTTTTGTATTCCCTAGGCAAATTCATTTCTTCAAAAGTCGCAGAGCATTCCCGTAAGGCGAAAATACAGCTTGCCTTATCTGCGCAGACTGCAGTAACTGCGCAAAAGAAAAGTCAAACTACAGCCCAGGCAGCACGACAAAAAAGCACAAGCGTTGTAACGGAAATTAGATTAGGAATTCGCGCCAGAGAAAACTGTTATATTAATTTAAAAGCGGATGGAAGGGCGATTTTTCAGGGAGTGCTAAAAAAAGGCAGATTCGAAAGCTGGCAGGCGAAGGATAAATTCGATTTGTCTCTGGGGAATGCCGGGGTAGTGGATTTAGAGATCAACGGCAAACTTATTTCCAATCTCGGGAAAAGAGGCAAGGCCTTAAAGAACATCTCAATTACTAAAGAAGGCTTAAGTATAGGTAAATGAAAAAAAATAAAGTTAGTTTATTAAGCCTGGGTTGTCCGCGTAATCTCGTTGATTCAGAAGCTATCTTAGGCAGGCTCCAGAATAAAGGCTATGAGATCTCTGATATTAAAGACGCAGAAGTGGCGATAGTCAATACCTGCGCCTTTATTAAGGATGCCAAGGCCGAATCCATTGATGCAATCTTGGATTTACTGGAATTAAAAAAAGAAGGCAGGCTGAAAAAAGTCATTGTCTATGGCTGTCTTGTCCAGCGTTACGAGAGCGCCTTAAAAAAAGAATTCCCTGAAGTAGATGCGTTTCTGGGGACAATTTCCCTAAATCATACCAAGGATAGGTTCCCGATTACCGCCGAACATTTTGCCTACCTTAAGGTTTGCGAAGGCTGTATTAATAAATGCAGCTTCTGTATCATCCCTAAAATCAAGGGAAAATTTACCAGCGAGAAAATTGATTCTTTATTGGAGAGGGTAGGGGCGTTTGATAAAAGTAAGATCAAGGAATTAAATATTATCGGGCAGGATACGAGCAGCTATGGCCTGGATATCTATGGCACAAGGAAACTCCCCGAATTATTAAAGAATATTTTTATGCATTCAAAGAATATCCCCTGGGTAAGGCTGTTGTATCTTTATCCGCATTATGATTTAGTCGATGGAATACTCGATTTAATGCAAAGAGAGCCGAGATTATGTAAATATATTGATTTGCCCGTCCAGCATGTCAACAACCGGATATTAAAATTAATGAACCGCCGTACCACAAAAAGTGATATAATAAAGACAATTGAGTTGATCAGGAAAAAGGTTCCGGAAGCTGCAATTCGTACTTCTTTGATTGTAGGTTTTCCCAGTGAGACAGACAAAGAGTTTAAAGAACTTTTTTCTTTTGTTAAAGAAGCAAAATTTGAGCGGCTGGGTGCATTTATTTATTCTCCCGAAGAAGGTACGCCTGCTTATAAGATGAAGGGGCAGGTTGCCGAGAGCGTGAAGAAAAGCCATTTAAATGAAATTATGCTTTTGCAGCAGGAGATCTCGAAAGATTTTAATAAACAAATGCTGGGTAAGACCGTTGATGTGTTGATAGATGAAATAGAAGGAGAAAGTTATTTAGGCAGGACGCAATTTGATGCCCCGGAAGTAGATGGCATGGTTTATGTGAAGTCTCTTCGTGTTTTAAAACCCGGAGAATTTGTAAAAGTCAAAATTAACGATACATTAGAATACGATTTAGTCGGAGAGGTGCAATCATGAATATAGCTAACCGTTTAACGATGTTAAGAATTGTCCTAACTTTTGTTTTTATGTTTTTTCTCTTCGTGCATGGGCTTTGGGCAAAAGTCGCGGCCCTGACTATTTTTATCTTTGCCGCGCTTTCAGATTACTTTGATGGCAAGATTGCGCAAAAGAGAAATATGATTACGGATTTCGGAAAACTTATGGATCCCATTGCCGATAAGATCCTGGTCATTGCGGCATTTGCGGTCTTTGTCCAGATGCAGTTAGTTGAGGCATGGATGTTTGTTTTGATTATTTTCCGGGAAATTCTCATTACTTCTTTAAGGCTTTTTGCCCTCAATAAGGGCAAGGTCCTATCTGCCAGCAGGGCAGGAAAACACAAGACTGTATCTCAAATGGGCGTAATATTCTTAATCTTGGGTTTCATCGTGCTCAAAGAAACCATGCTTACTTATTTTACCTGGAGCCCGGGCTGGGAAAAATTCTTCCGTCAAGGCATCTATGCATTGATGCTGCTTACTGTGGGTTTTACCCTCTATTCAGGCCTTTCTTATCTTTGGGAAAACCGCAAGGTAATCGCAAAATTATAATCCTAAATGAAATTATCCGAACTTTTTATTAGGCTGACGAGTACTTTTTTCTTTGTCGGATATCTGCCGCTTATCCCGGGGACATTTGGTAGCCTTGCCGGAATAGCATTATTTTATCTGGTTAAAGATAATATCTTGGCATTCTCTTTATTGGCCTTAGGCTTAATTATTTTGGGATTTTTAGTATGCGGCAAGGCAGAGCAGTTGATTGGGAAGAAAGACCCGAAATGCGTGGTCATCGATGAAGTTGCCGGGCAATTATTGGCCCTGATGTGCTTACCTTATTATGATACAAGGATCATTATTGTTGGCTTTATATTATTTCGCCTTTTCGATACGCTCAAGGTATTTCCTGCAGGAAGGATTCAGTATTTAAAGGGAAGCCTGGGGATTATGAGCGATGATTTAATTGCTGCGCTTTATACAAATATTATTCTTCAGGTTGTTTTAAGGTCTGCTTGTTTTAAGACTGCATAGGTAGGCCCGTGAGGGGAGAGGCTGCTTTTAAACAAGGTAATTTTTCCTACCAGGAATTCCAAAGATTCATCTTTAAATTCACCCGCCAGATTATTTAAAACTTCCACTAATTTTTGCCGGTTTAAAGAGGATCTTGTTCTGCCTAAGGTAATATGGCTAGAAAACGTCCGGTCTTCTTTGGGAATCCCAAGTTTTTCAATTTTTTCTTCCAGGAATGTAGCAATTTTTTTAGTTTCAGCCTCGCCCTGATCAATTCCTACCCAGATTACCCGCGCTGAATTTATTGTCGGGAATGCGCCTACTGAAGAAATGCGCATCTGAAAAGCATTAGCTGTAGCCGCAGCACTATCTAGAATAGTTTTAATTCCTTCTAATTTCTCCTCATCAACCTCGCCTAAAAATTTCAAAGTGAGATGAATATTCTCCGGAGCAACCCATTTCACATCTGCTGCGGATTGTTTCAATTCTTCCTGCAGCTTGGCTAATGCAGCTTTAATTTCTTGGGGAAGTTCTATAGCAATGAAGGTTCGCATATTTCCTTTTTTTTGCAGGCTTCTCGGCTGTATTTTTGCGGGAACGCTTATCTCTTAATGCCTCTGTCAGTTTTCTCGCTCAGGTCGATTTTGCCCCCACGAAAGAAGAAGTAGCTAGGTGCCGCCAGAGATCTTTCGTTCACTCGGCGCCTGCGTAACTCGCCCGTCGGCGCTACCGCGCCAGGACGGGCTCAGACATACTCGGCGTCTGAATGCTTTCGCGTTCAGATTCCCTCGTTCACTCAAGCTCCTCTGGCTAAAATCTCCATTCGCTCGAAATCCTGCCAGAGGCATTTTATCAATATAGCAAGTTAGTCTTTTTTATGGTTGGATTGGCTGTGTTTTTGCGGGACGTGAAGGCGAGGAGCGGGCATGGATCCCGCAGACGGCTCCAAATTATAAAAAAGACATTTATCTAGGGCCCGTCTGCGGGAGAGCGACGAAGCCGACCCGAGCGCAGTTTTGCCACGCAGGGGCAAAACAAGCGTTCCCGCAAAAATACAGACAAGACAACCATAAAAAAGACAGGACCCGCAAAAAAGCACAGACAAGACACAATAGCAAATTACAGGATGGTTTTTAATAACTCCAAACTTTTTAAAGCAGCAGATTTTCTGATAGCAGAGCGGCTGCCTTTAAAATGGAATTTTTTGCAGATAAGCTTATTTTTACTGGCTATGGCGATGAAGACTGTGCCAACGGGTTTTTGCATTGAGCCGCCGGTTGGGCCGGCAATGCCGGTGGTGCTGAGAGCAAAGTCGGTTTTAGCGAGCCGTCTTACTCCTTTAGCCATTGCCCGGGCTACTTCCTGGGAAACCGCGCCTTTTCTCTCAATCAAGGCCTTACTAATTTTGAGCACACCTGTTTTAGCAGCATTACTATAGGTAATCAGGCCTAAAACAAAATATTGAGAGCTGCCTGAATATTGCGTTAATAAGCTGGCAAGGATACCTCCAGTGCAGGATTCAGCTGCGGAGATAGTAGAATTGCTTTTGATCAGGAGTTTATGTATTTGATTAACAATGGCTTCCATGAATTATATTATAGGCACTTTTTATTCTGTTGACAAGCCTAGATTTCATGTTATACTATAAAAAGTTAATCTTCGGGGCAAGGTGAAAATCCTGACCGGCGGTAAAGTCCGCGAGCCAAAAAGGCACGAACTGGTGAGAATCCAGTACCGATGGCGACAGTCCAGATGGAAGAAGATTAATAGTAAACTATACCCGAAGATTCTCTCTTCGGGTATAACTATTTTTAGGAGGCAAGGTGTTTAATAGCATTCCAGATATTTTAGAAGATTTGAAAAAAGGCCTGATGGTGATTGTCGTGGATGATGAAGAGCGCGAGAATGAGGGCGACCTTGTGATGGCAGCTTCTTTTGTCAAACCCCAGGACATTAATTTTATGGCAAAATTTGGGCGGGGCCTGATTTGTGTTCCCATGGAAGAAAATCGCTTAAAGCAGCTGGATTTAGAGCCGATGCTTAAGGATAAAGATATTTATAAGAAGAAGGATCCATTCTCCACAGCTTGGATAATTTCCGTAGATGCGGCAGGAGGCGTTACTACAGGAATCTCTGCCTATGACCGCAGCCACACAATCGGAGTATTGATTAATCCGCAGGCCAAACCAGAAGACCTAGTTCGTCCAGGGCACATTTTTCCTTTGAAGGCGCATAATGGCGGAGTTTTAGTCAGGGCAGGGCACACCGAGGCAACGGTTGACCTTACACGTTTAGCAGGACTTTATCCTGCAGGCGTAATCTGCGAGATTATGAATGAAGACGGGACAATGAGCCGCCTGCCGCAATTAATCGAATTTTCCAAAAAACATAATTTAAAAATCTGTTCAATTACCGATTTAATCGAATACCGCAGGCGTTCAGAAAAACTAATCGAAAAAACAGTTGAGACAACTTTACCTACGGAATTTGGGACATATAAAATGCTTTTATACCGCGACATGATTAATAATCAAGTCCATGTTGCTTTGACTATGGGCGAATTGGCTAATCACAGCGTGCTTGTGCGTGTGCATTCCGAATGCCTGACAGGAGATGTTTTTTCATCTTTACGTTGTGATTGCGGCAGGCAACTTAAAAAAGCCATGCAGATGATTGAAAAAGAGAAGCAGGGTGTTGTTCTTTATATGAATCAAGAAGGCCGCGGTATTGGATTAGTGGAAAAAATCCGCGCTTATAGTTTACAGGATAAAGGTATGGATACTGTTGAGGCAAACGAGGCATTAGGATTTGCCCCTGACTTACGTGATTATGGGATTGGCGCACAGATCCTGGCGGATTTAGGAGTAAAGAATATTAGGCTCTTGACTAACAATCCGCGTAAGATTGTGGGTTTAGAAGGTTATGGCCTAAAGGTTATCGAGCGGGTTGGTTTGGAGGTTGAGCCTAATCCGGAAAATTATAGATATCTTAAGACGAAAAAAGAAAAATTAGGGCACAATTTAAAAATATAACATACACAAAACAAAGGGAGGAAATTATGGCTAAGGTAATTACAGGCAATCTTATTGCCAAAGGGAAAAAGTTTGCTATAATTGCGTCACGTTTCAATGACCTGATTACTAAAGAGCTAGTCGGTGGGTGCCTTGATACGCTTGTTCGGCACGGAGCAGATGATAAAGATCTATCAGTAGTTTGGGTTCCGGGAGCATTTGAAATTCCTACAGTTGCCGCAAAGCTTGCCAAGGCAAAAAGTTTTGACGCTGTGATTTGTTTAGGCACTGTAATTAGAGGTGCTACCCCGCATTTTGAATATATATCCAGCGAAGTCTCAAAAGGAGTAGCAAAGGTTTCTTTGGACAGTGGATTACCGGTGATCTTCGGTATCATTACTGCCGACACAATAGAGCAGGCTATTGAACGCGCCGGGACAAAAGATGGCAATAAAGGCCGCGATGCCGCGATAAGCGCCATTGAGATGTCGAACTTAATCGAAAAATTATAAGATGCGAAAACGTACGCAAGCCCGGGAATTTGCCCTGCAGGTGCTTTATCAAATGGATATCACTAAGGATAACTGTGATATCTCTTTAAATAATTTCTGGAGTTCCCTCGAGGATGAAAAAATCGAAGAGCAAATTAAGGTTTTTACCACAGAGTTAGTGCAGGGTGTTTGTAATAACCTTAGCTCGATTGATGAGAAGGTCTCTCAATATGCCACTAATTGGCAGCTTAAGCGTATGGCAGTTGTAGATAGGAATATCCTGCGTTTAGGCTGTTTTGAATTAGTCTTCCGCCAGGACATTCCGTCGAAGGTATCAATTAACGAAGCAGTGGATATCGCAAAGAAATTCTCCGGAATAGAGGCAGGCAAATTTGTCAATGGCGTATTGGATAAAATAAAACAAGAAAATAAAAGATGAACCCGGCCTTTGCCAATAACAATCCAGGTAACTTAAGCAAGGGCGAGGTAAAATTCGCCGATTTGCATCTGCATACCTTTTATTCTGACGGGACATATTCTCCGGAAGAGCTAGTAATTAAGGCAAAGAAGGCAGGATTATCTACTATTGCCATCGCCGATCATGATACCGTAGATGCGATAGAGCCGGCCTTAATCGCCGCAAAAGAATACGATTTAGAAATTATCCCCGGCATCGAACTTACCGCCGAACACAATAAAACCGAAGTACATATCTTAGGTTACTTTATCGACCATAAGGATAAGTCTCTGCTAAGAGAATTAAACAGCCTGGCTAGTTATCGTAATGAAAGAATCCATAAGATTACCGATAAGTTAAAAGAGATGGGTATAGATTTTGATCCAAAAGCAGTCTTTGATATTTCAGGTTGCGGCACAGTGGGCAGGCTGCATATTGCCAGGGCAATGGTAAAACTCGGCATTATATCAAACACCCAAGAGGCCTTTCAAAAATATATCGGGGATAAATGCCCTGCCTATGTTTGTGGATTCAGGTTTTCTCCAGAAGAGGCAATAAGCCTGATTAAAAAAGTAGGGGGTGTGGCGGTTTTGGCCCACCCGTATATTTTTCACGACCCCGAGATAATCACAGAATTTGTAAAGTATGGTATTGATGGATTAGAGGTCTATTATCCGGAGCATACCCAATCGATGATCAATCAATTCCTTGATTATGCGAAAAAATATAATTTATTGATTACCGGCGGTTCGGATTGCCACGGCAAGGCAAAGCCGGAAGTAAAAATCGGGATGATAAAACTGCCCTATGAATTCGTAGAAAAATTAAAGGAAGCTAGCAAAAGATGAAAAGAAGCCACGTAGACTATATGAAACTCGCCCTTGGCCTGGCAAAGAAGGCGAGAGGCAAAACCAATCCCAACCCAATGGTGGGAGCGTTGGTGGTGAAGAATCATCGTATTGTGGGATCTGGTTATCACAAAAAAGCCGGTCTCCCGCATGCAGAGATAGCTGCCCTTCAAGAGGCGGGGCCGCTTGCCCGAGGAGCAACGCTATATGTGACATTGGAGCCATGCGCGCACTTCGGGAGGACTCCTCCTTGCACAAACGCAATTATAAAAAGCGGGATTAAGGAAGTGATTATCGGTATGATTGATCCCAATCCTTTAAATAACGGTAAGGGTGTTGGGATCTTAAAACAGAATAAAATAAAAGTTGAGACCGGCATCCTTGAAGAAGAATTAAAAAAACTAAATGATGTTTTTATAAAATTCATTACTAAGAGGTCCCCTTTTGTCACGGTAAAGGTGGCGCAGTCATTAGATGGAAAAATCGCGACAAGAACCGGGGACTCCAAATGGATTACCTCGGATAAATCGCGTGCCTTTGCGCATCGTTTACGTTCTAACTTCGATGCGGTGATGGTCGGGGTAAACACTGTTTTAAGAGACAACCCCAAACTCGATGCATGGTTTTCCGAGCAACATCCAAAAAAAGTTATTATTGATAGCCAGTTAAGCACGCCTGAAAATGCCAATATTTTTTCCGGTAAATCAGAGGTAATCATTGTTACGCTTCCGGTTAAAAAAGGCCAAGAAACAGAGAACAGGCAAATTCTCGAGAAAAAAGCCAGGATTTTGGAAGTCAAAGAAAAGGCAGGCCAGATTAATCTTAAGGATACACTGAAAAAGCTGGCAGCTTTAGGCGTTACCAGTGTTTTGGTTGAGGGCGGGGGCACTTTAATCGGTTCATTATTTGATGAGCGCCTCGTGGATAAAATGCTGATTTTTATTAGCCCGAAGATTATTGGCGGTAAAGATGCAATTAGTTCTGTGATGGGGCAGGGTATAGGCCGCATAGAAAAGGCATTGAAAGTTGATAATATAAAACTTAGGCGTATTGGCGATGATTTCTTAGTGGAAGGGTGCTTAAAATAAAATGTTTTCCGGAATCGTTGAAGAATTAGGCGAGGTAAAGCGCATATCTAAGCGCGGGAATGTTGCTTTATTAGAGATAAAAACTACTGTGGTTCAAGAAGATGCGCAAATTGGTGAGAGCATCGCAATTAACGGTACCTGCCTTACAGTAATCAACAACAAAAATAATATATTAGGTTTTGAAGTGATGCAGGGAACTCTTAGTTCTACAAATTTAGGGGCTTTAAGCATAGGTGAAAGAGTAAATTTAGAACGTGCCTTAAAAGTAGGAGACAGGATCTCCGGGCATTTTGTCACCGGCCACATTGATTGCCTGGGGATAATTAGAAGTAAGGCAGTGATCAGAGGTAATACAAGTCTTGAAATTGCGGTTCCGCAAGCATTAAACAAGCAGGTTTTTCTTAAAGGCTCTATTGCAGTGGATGGCATTAGCCTGACTGTAGCGGAAAAAAAAGCAAATTGTTTCTACGTTTATATAATTCCCCATACCCTTAAAAACACTACTCTAGGTTTCAAGGGCCCTTCGCATAAAGTCAACCTCGAATTCGACCTCCTCACAAAACAGCATTAACCTTTCCTCACCTACGCGGTGAGGTAGGTTTTTGTGCCTTGCTTATTCATTAATTTTTTGTTATACTAAAGCTTAATAATTATTAATAATATTAGGGTATATGCGAGAGGGGCGTGCCCCGAAACATGTACCATGGTTTTGATAGATTGTTCTTTAAGGTAAGAGCTCGAGGGGCGTGCCCCGAAACTTTTACCTTGATAAAAGATATTTAGGTATAAGTTTCGGGGCGTGGCTCAGTTTGGCTAGAGCGCAGCGTTCGGGACGCTGAGGTCACAGGTTCAAGTCCTGTCGCCCCGACCACGTAAAATGATTCGCTTCGCGAATCATTACGTGGTAAACCACGTATTAGATTTTTGGAGAAAATCTATAAAATGAACAAAGATTTTCCCTTTAGAAGAATATATTTATCCGGATTATTTGCCGTATGTTGCGGTAAAGAATCCGGATTTTTATTTCTATGATAATTATCGTATATTTTTTCTATGGTTTAGCTTTTTTAATCTTTGGCGCAACTGTATTTTTTACTCCTAAGAGAAGCGATTTTCTGGATTTATCCCCGGATATAAAATTATTGGGCTTATTCGGCATTATCCATGGGATTAACGAATGGGTAGCTTTATTTATTTACAGGGGATTACCGTTTAATATAGAGCTGTTAAGGATTATCACTAATTTTACATTACCCTTATCTTTTCTTTTTTTATTTTTATTCTCCTGGCGTGTTTTAAGTAAGGAGAATAAATTTTTTAAAGCCGCCCTCTTAACGCTTTATTCCTTCCTATTTTCTTCCTGGGTAATTATTTTAATTTTAAACAATGACCTTTTGACAATTGGAGCCGCTGCGAGGTATTTATTTTGTTTTCCTGCTACTGCCCTAACCGCCTTAGCCATATATATAAAATTTAAAAAAAATGGAGGGAAACAACTCCCTATGGCTGTAAGGATATCTGTCCGCGCATTAATTATCACCTTTTTGTTTTATGCCGTCCTCGGGGGGTTGATTGTCCCGAAAGCAGGATTCTTTCCGGCCAGCATGATTAATAACGATAATTTTATTAGGTTGGTTGGTTTACCCGTGCAACTCTTCCGTATGCTCTGTGCTGTAGTTTTCGCATTAAGCTGCTATGGCCTGGTAAGCCTTTTTTATTTTGATAAAGGAAAATTGAGGTTAAAAGGGGGAATAAGATTTAAATTAACCATTTTTATTTGCGCGGTTATGCTTATTCTCTCGGTAATCGGGGTTAGCATAGGGTACTCTTTAAGCTATGGGCTATTAAAGAATTTAATCGGCAGTGAGCGCAGGGAAATAGCAGGTAGGATTGCTTATACTGTTGTTGAAATGTTGAACGAAGAGATCGATGATATAGAGGGCCTTTCAAACCTCCCTTTGATTAAAAGAAAGATTCTAGAAATTAATTCAAGATACAGCGCAATGCAGCCCGATGAAGTAAATAAATTTTTTCTGGAGATGGACCAGCAATGGGCCAGCGCCTCAGGAGATGACCCGCTAATCAAAGAGATTACCAGGAGTGCAGTCGCCAGCTATCTGGCAGAAATTGTCGCAAAACATGGAGATATTACGGAAATCCTCGTTACTGATAAACTCGGCGGTTTAATCGCCGCATCCGGCAAGGCTACTGATTTTTATCAGGCCGATGAGTTATGGTGGAAAAAGGCATATGCCGATGGAAAAGGCAATAGGTATATCGGAGGGCTCGAGTTCGATGCTTCGAGCAAGACCTGGGGGATGTCGGTTGCTGTTCCGGTCAGGGATGAGAGTAACCAGGTAGTGGGAATTGGTAAGGCAGTGGTACGGGCAAGCACTTTTCTTGCGCCCTTAGAAAAAGTAATTATCGGAAAAACCGGCAGGGCCGGATTAATCGATGAAAAAGGCGGTGTTGTTTTTTATTCTGGCGTTATACCTCTGGACAAGAAAATATACGACGATGCGGATTTAAAAAAATTAATTGAGAGCAAAAAGAAGTGGGAGATTATAAATTTTCATTTAGGCCAATCCAGGGATGAATATTTGGTTGCTTATGCCAGGGTTAATTATCCCATTTTTTCCGATAATAATATTGTTTGGCTGGTTATTGTTGAAGAAAGCGTAAACGAAGTCTTTTCTCCGTTAAAGGCGCTTATTATACATTTGGTAATAGTCCTTACAGTTTTAATCAGTTTAATAATTTTTTCCGGTTATTTTTTTGGGGGCATCTTTGCCAGGCCGATTGAGCAATTAAAGCAAGCACTTGAAAAAGTAGCTGCGGGAGATTTCAGTCAGACGGTAAAATTCGGCACGCACGATGAACTGGAAGAGGTTGCCGGTGCTTTTAATAAAATGACCCATGATTTAAAAGATACCACTACTTCCATAGATAACCTTAACAAAGAAATTTCGGCGCGTAAAGAGGTAGAAACAAAGATCGCCAAAATTCTTCAGTTAAACCGTTCGATCTTAGAGAGCGCACCCTTTGGTATATATGTGGTGAATAATCTCGGGGGAGTGGATTATGTTAATTCGATGATGCTGCGTATTTCTGATAATAGCCTCGAACAGTTTATGAAGATAAATATGTTTGAATTACCGACATACAAGAAACATGGTATTGACGAAAAAATAAAATCAGTGCTACGTGGAGACAGGTTCTTTATGGGGGCGATAGAATACGTTTCGTTCTATAGCGGCAAAAAGACCGTCCGTAATATCACTGGTATCCCTTATGAAGAAAAGGGCGAGAAAAAGGCACTGGTTTTTATTGAAGATATTACAGAACAAAAAAAAGCCGAAGAAACAGTCAAAAGATCTGCGGAAGAGTGGCAGAGGACCTTTGATTCTATCGCGGATCCGATTTTTATTGAAGATACGGATTCCGTGATCTTAAAAGCGAATAAGGCATTCCTTGATTTCATTGGTTTACCTGCTAACCAGGTATATGGCAAGAAATGCTTTGAGATTGTACATCACTCGGGTAATTCCTGGCCGAATTGCCCATTTGAAAAAACAAAACTTGATAAAACTACCCATGTTGAAGAAGTATTGGATGAAAAAGTGGGAGTGCCGCTGCTTGTAACAACTTCACCGGTTTTCAATACTAAGGGAGAAATGATCGGCGCGGTGCATATTGCCAAAGACATCTCCGAAATAAAAAAGGCAAGAGAAGAACTAGAAAAGAAGAATATTGAGCTAAAGAAAATGGACCAGTTAAAATCAGATTTCGTTTCTACCGTCTCGCATGAATTAAGGACCCCGCTTTCTATTACCAAAGAAGGCATAAGTATTATTTTAGAAGGGATAATCGGCGATCTTAATGAAAAGCAGAGGAAAATCCTCGACACCTCAAGAGAGAATATCGAAAGGTTGACCAGGATTATTAATGAATTGCTCGACATATCCAAGATTGAATCAGGTAAAACTGAGCTTAGGATGGAACAGGTCAATATCTGCGAAATCGTTGATCATGTCATAACTTTCTTTTCACCTAAAATATCCGCTAAGGGCCTGGAGCTAAAATTAATTTGTCCGCAGAAAGAGATTATTATTAATGCTGATCCCGATAAAATTAGCCAGGTATTTACTAATCTCGTGGATAACGCGATCAAGTTTACTGATCAGGGCCTAATTGAGATTGGCATTCAGGACCAGGGGAGCCAGGTGGAGTGCAGTGTAAAAGATAGCGGAACAGGAATTAAAACAGAGAATATAGTAAAGGTATTCGAAAAATTTCAACAATTTGGCAGGACCGCCGGTGCCGGGGAAAAGGGCACGGGGTTGGGCCTGGCGATTGTTAAAGGGATTATCGAGCTGCATAAAGGAAAAATTAGAGTAGAAAGCAAGCTTGGAGAGGGCACGAAATTTATCTTTACTTTACCAAAAAGCTTATAATTTTAAGGGCGTATGAGTATGCAGACAAAAAATATCTTAGTGGTTGATGATGAAAAAGATTGCTGTGATTTTTTTAAAAAATTCCTTGATAAGCATGGGTATTCTGTGGATATCGCCTATAATGGGCTCCAGGCAAAACATCTCATCGAAAAAAATCAATATCAATATATTTTCTTTGATTGTAATATGCCCGAGATAACCGGTGTAGAATTAGTAAGGATAATAGATGAGTTGAATCCTAAGGCAAAGAAATTCATGATTTCAGGCTATGATTTAATTAAAGAAGAGTTTGCAAAGGACCTGGGGGTGGATGAATTCCTGGAGAAACCCATTCTTTTAGAAACTATCCAGAAATTACTCGAAGATTATGAAAAAAAATAGAGAAAAAATAATTATTAATACCGGCTTTACTTTAGCAATAGGGATATTGCTGATAATCGGCTTTGTTTCCTATCAACGTATTATCGACTTTACAAATGTTACGGATTCTGTTTCCAAAACATATAAGATCCTCGAAAGATTAGAGCGTTTGTCTTCCTTATTAAAAGATACTGAAAGCGGCAGGCGCGGCTATATTATTACCGGGGAGGAGAGGTTCCTGGATATTGCTTATTCCGGAATTAATTTAGTTGATGATGCGGTTAAGGAGCTGCGTCAGTTGCTCTCGGATAATTCTGAGCAGCAAAAAATGCTCGATGACTTAGAGCCTTTGATTACCAAAAGGCTCGATTTGTTTAAACAATCAATTGAGTCTCAGAAGAGCAAGGGATTTATTGCGAGTTTTCAGATTCCGCTGATCGACGAAGGTAAAATAGTAATGGATAAAATCCAGGAAATTATTCTGGAGATAAAGAAGGAAGAAAGAAATTTATTAAAATTACGCGAAAAAGTATCAAAGGGAATGTCTCAAAAAACAATCCTCACGCTATTCATCGGCAGCGGCTTAAGTTTCTCCCTTCTGCTTTTGGTTTTTTATATTCTTAAACGCGAGATTTTCGAACGTAAGCGCACAGAGCAGGCGCTAAGAAAAATTAAGGACGAATTAGAGATTAGGGTTGATCAGCGTGCAGGAGAATTAAAAAAGGCCTATGAAGAATTGAAAAAAGCCGAGCAGGTATCTTCACAATTAGCAGCAATCGTCAATTTTTCCGATGACGCGATTATCGGTAATACCCTGGAAGGCATAATTACCAGCTGGAATGTCGGCGCAGAAAAGGTCTATGGGTATCATGCCGAGGAAGTAATCGGAAAGCACATTTCTTTGCTTGTCCCTCCTGAATTTTCCAATGAAATACCGCGCATCCGGGAAAAACTTAGATCCGGAGAAAGTATTAGCCATTTTGAGACTATCCGCACGAGAAAAGACGGTAAACGTATTTGCGTATCGCTTACGTTTTCTCCGATAAAAGATGATGCGGGTGCAGTTATTGGTTTATCGAGTATTGACCGCGATGTCACAGAACGCAAAAAGCTGGATAAACTCAAGGACGATTTTATTAGTACGGTTTCGCACGAATTAAGGACCCCGCTTTCTATCACCAAGGAAGGGATCAGTTTGGTTCTGGATAAGATACCCGGGGATATAAACGAAAAACAAAAAAAGATTTTAACTACCTCAAGAGACAATATAGACAGGCTTTCGCGTATCATTAACGAACTTTTGGATATTTCAAAGATTGAAGAAGGCAAGATCGATGTCAAGAGAGAATCGGTAAGTATCGTTGAATTAATTGCCCGCGCGATTTCTTTATTTGAATCCAAGGCAAAAGAAAAAGGGCTGGCCCTAGAATTCTTGCGGCCGGAAAAAGACCTGCATATCTATATCGATGCCGATAAAATCACCCAGGTCTTAACAAATCTCTTGGATAATGCTATCAGATTTACCAAAGAAGGCGTAATAAAAGTGTATATTATAGATAAAGAAAATGAAGCGGAATGTATTGTTGAGGATTCAGGCGTAGGAATTTCTCAAGATGATTTATCCAGGGTATTCAATAAATTCCAGCAATTTGGCCGGGTCCCTGGAGCAGGGGAAAAGGGAACGGGATTAGGCCTGGCCATAGCCAAAGGCATTATTGAGATGCATAAAGGTAAGATTTGGGTGGATTCAGAATTTGAGAAGGGCTCGAAATTCGGGTTTTCTCTGCCAAAATACACTTATCAGACGCTTGCCAAGGAATGTGTGAGTTCAGGCCTTAATAATTCCTTGAAGAATAATTCCAAATTTTCGATTATTATGGGCAGCATGGCGAATTTTAATAACCTAGTCGATGAGCTTTCCGCGGAAAGTATTCGTTTAATCACCAAGGATATCGAGAGTATTATTAGAAATAGCCTGCGCCGTTCAGGAGACACGACGCTCAAGGATAAGGGGGAGTTTATTGTTTTTCTTGCTGATTGCGATAAAGAGAATGCCCTGCGCATAGAAGGAAGGCTGGAACAGTTAATCGATGACTATCTTGTCACGCACAACTTAAGTACAAGAATTCAACTAAAGTTTAACTGCGCAACATACCCTGATGACGCGAAAGATGAAAATGGGTTGCTAGAGGCAGTCAGGGAAAATATCTAAGTGCCCATAAAAATATTTTACAAAGCACAATTAACATGTAAAATATAAATTGTAAATAAGTTTTAAGGAGGATGTATGGCTAAGAAAAGGATATTGTTAGTTGATGATGAGCATGAATTAGTGGAAATGGTGAAGATGCGGCTAGAGGCCTATGACTATGAGGTGATTACTGCCTTTGACGGGCAAGAAGCCTTGGATAAGGCAAAACTTGAGAAACCGGACTTGATTATTCTGGATATTATGTTGCCTAAAATGGACGGATATAAGGTTTGTCGTATGCTAAAATTTGATGAGAAATTTCGTAAGATTCCCATTATTATGTTTACGGCCCGGGCACAGATGACGGATAAAGAATTAGGCGAGCAGGTCGGAGCAGACGAATACATCATTAAGCCTTTTGAGCCGGAAGTATTATTGGCTAAAATAAAAGAATTAATAAATAAAGCGTAGTTGGAGGCAGGATGGCTAAAAAAGCAAATGTAGATTTACTGATTCAAAAAGGGATCATTAGTCAGGAGCAGTTAGATAAGGCAAGAGAGGAATCAGTCAAGACAGGTATGCCCGTAGAGAGGGCCTTAGAAAGATTAGGTTTTATTTCAGAAGTGGATATTGCCAAGATTGCTGCTGACTCGATGGGCGTGTCATTTATGGACCTCACAGATTATTTAATTGATGCCGAAGTGATTAAATTTATTCCTGAAATGGTGGCAAAGAAATTTAAAGTTGTCCCGCTTTTTAAAATCGGCAACAGCCTTACCGTAGCCATGGCTGACCCGAGAGATGTCACTGCGATTGATGAAATCAGGATGAAATCCAAAATGAACGTGATTGACCCGGTGCTTTCAACTGCGGGGATGATAGATAGGGTTATCGACCAATATTACGGGGCATTAGGCAGCGCCCAGGATATTGTAAAAGATCTGACCAAAGAAAAATTTGAAGCGAGTTTAAAAGGATCTAAGGGGCTTGCGGAACTTGCCGAAGAAGCGCCGGTTGTAAAGCTGGCAAATTTAATCATTATGCAGGCGGTCAAGGACAAAGCCTCGGATATCCATATTGAACCTTCTGAGGATAAAGTGCTTATTCGTTACCGTATAGACGGTGTCTTACACGAGGTCCAGACTATTCCGAAATACCTGCAGAGCGCTTTAACTTCGCGCATTAAAATCATGGCAAAGATGGATATTGCGGAAACCCGTAATCCCCAGGATGGAAGAATCCAGCTGAAGATGGAGAGTAAAGACCTGGATTTGAGGATCTCGACATTCCCGACGGTGAACGGAGAAAACCTGGTTTTAAGGATCCTTGATAAATCATCGTTATTATTGGGATTAGCGGAATTGGGCTTTGCAAAAAAAGATGAATTAGATTTTGACAGATTAATCAGGCGGCCCAACGGCATAGTTTTAGTTACAGGGCCAACCGGCTCAGGAAAGACCACCACCCTTTACGCGGCCATTTCCACGATTAATTCCATCGAAAAAAATATTATTACAATTGAAGATCCTGTAGAATATGAAATACCTTTAATCAGGCAGACCCAGATTAATCCCAAGGCCGGGCTTACTTTTGCCAATGGCCTGCGCAGCATCCTCAGGCAAGATCCGGATATTATTATGGTCGGAGAAATCCGCGATAAAGAAACTGCCGAGATCGCAATCCAGGCATCTCTCACCGGGCACTTGGTATTTTCTACTTTGCATACTAATGATGCCCCTAGTGCTTTGACCCGGCTTATTGATATGGGCATAGAGCCGTTTTTGATTGCCAGTTCGATTATCGGAATACTGGCCCAGAGATTGGTGCGGGTGATTTGCCCAAAGTGCAAGGAGAAATATATGCCTTCTGACGCGGTGCTTAAGGATCTGGGATTAGCTGAAAAAATAGAATTATACCGCGGGAAAAGTGAAGGATGTATGTCTTGTAAGGGAACAGGCTTTTCGGGGCGCGTCGGCATCTTCGAATTATTAGTGATGAATGATGAGCTGAAAAATATGGTTACGGCCAAGGCATCGGCAAACGAAATCAGAAAAAAGGCCATTCAATCCGGGATGCGGATTTTATTCGATGATGGCATAGAGAAAGTTAAGACCGGAGTGACTACGGCAGAAGAAGTCTTAAGGGTAACCGAAGAAGTTTAAAAAAAGAAAATGCCAAATTTTAAGTATAAGGCGCGGGACAAATACTCTAAATCAGTTTCTGGTGTAATCGTTGCTGTATCCAGCGCAGAGGCTGTAAAAAAACTGCAGGATATGGGGTATATCCCCATATCTGTCGAGGTATCTCGTGAGCCTGGGGCAGAAAAGTTTCTGAATAAATTCCAGCGTGTCAGGCCCGAAGAATTAAATGCATTCACCCGCCAGCTCTACTCACTGCAAAAAGCAGGATTGCCAATACTTTCCAGCCTTGAGGCAATATCGCAGCAGACAAAAAATAGGTATTTTAAATTAGTCATTGAACGGATTTCGAGCAGCATCCGGGGCGGCCTGAGTTTATCTACCGCATTAAAAGAATACCCGAAAATCTTTGATGGCGTATATACCAGCATGATTAAGGCGGCAGAGAGCGGCGGTTCAATGGTGAATATTTTAGAAAGATTAACCGGCCTGATTGAGCAAGATATAGATACGCGTTCTCGGATCAAGGCGGCAACGCGTTATCCGATGCTGGCTTTTTTTGTGCTCTGCGCAGGATTTTTAATTGTGGTTACTTTTGTTATTCCGCGCTTTGCGGTTATTTATAGCCAGTTTAATACAGCCTTGCCTTTACCTACCCGGATTTTGATTGGGATTAATTTTATTATTCAAAAGTTCTGGTATATCATGATTGTTGTGATTATAGGCGCTGTTTATGGATTCAGGCAATTCATTAAATCTCCGGCGGGCAGGGCGATCTGGGATAATTTCAAACTTAAAATTCCGATTCTCGGCCCCTTGGTTACGATGTTAGTGATGTCCAGGTTTGCCAGGATTACCGCAATCCTCATGAAGAGCGGGGTGCCTATTCTGGAAGTTTTTGATTTAGTAGCAAATACTTCAGGGAATGTTATCATCTCGCGCGCAATAGAAAATATTAAAGGAAGCGTTGCCCAGGGCCGGGGGATATCAGAGCCGATGAAAGTGAACAGCCTATTTCCTCCGATAGTGGTGCAGATGGTTTCTGTGGGAGAGCAGACCGGTAAGGTGGATGAACTGCTTTTAAATGTAGCGGATTATTATGACCGGGAATCAGGTTATATGATTAAGAATTTGAGTACCTACGTTGAGCCAATACTTATTTTTGTTTTGGCAACCATGGTCCTGGTAATGGCCCTGGCAATATTCTTGCCGATGTGGAATTTGATTAGGTTATTCAGGCCGTCTTAAAAAAAGGTGCCGGATGTTTTTTTTGAGAAACAGGCGTTCTTTTACGATCTTTGAACTGTTAGTTGCGGTAAATATAATACTGATTTTCATTGGGATATTCGCGGTTTATGCGAATATTACTTTGAGGGTTGCCAGAGGAGTGGCGCTGCAAAGTGAATTATCGAATATCCGCATGTCAATTGAGCATTACCGCCTGCTTAATCACGCGTTACCAGATAATCTTTCTGATTTATTAAATCGGCGCTTGACAGGCAAAGGCTCTGATAGTAAAATGTATCCTAATAAATATCTTACGCATGTTCGAGTCGATAAAGAAGGTAATTTGCTTGATCCTTTTGGCAATAGATACGGTTATAATAAATTAGACGGAACTGTATATTCACAAACAAGAGGCCATGAAAGGTGGTGAAGTAATGCTAAAGCAGAAAATCGGCGGTTTCACTCTTATTGAATTAGTTATGGTTATCGTTATTTTGGGCATTCTTTCAGCAGTAGCTCTCCCGACATTTTTTAATCTTCAGGAAGATGCCAAGCGTTCAGCAGTAAGGGGCTCATTAGGCGGCCTGCGTAGCGGTGTGGCTATTTGGTATGCCAAGACCGCAGCTTCAGGCACAGCTTCTTATCCCTCTATTGGAGAGTTAAATTCTTCTCCAGGCGGCCCGATGCAATTCGGTATCCCGGTTAATCCATATACAAACTCAAGCGGTATTCTTGCTGGAGCGGCAGAACAGATCAATAGTGCCTACGGTTGGATTTATGATGCTACAACTGGCAGGATGTGGAGTTCAGCTTCCCAGACACAGAATTCCGGTTATTAAGTTATTTTACTAAAAAATTGATGCAAAATTAGGCTGGCTTTTCAAAAATAAAGAGAAAAGCCAGCCTTTTTAACAAACGGGCAAGCAGCCAAAATGAAATCAAATAGTTTGGTATTGAATCTTGTGCTTATCTTAGTGCTTGGCTTAGTTAGTTTCAGCGTTTATTTTAATTCTCTGCACGGCGAATTCCTCATTGATGACCAAACCGGAATCTTGAATAATAAAAATATCCATAACCTAGGGAAATATTTTTCTCAGCATTTTAGCCTCAGGCCGGGAATCTTGAATGAAACGACAAAGGCGCTGCTTTGGCACATCTCAGGAGGCAAGACCTTTGTTTTTCATTTATTTAATGTTTTTGTGCACGCTGGATGCGTAATCCTGATCTTTGTCTTGCTTAGTTTGTTATTTAAAAATAGGATGCTTTCTTTTTTGAGCAGCCTAATTTTTGCGGTACATCCAATTCACACCGAAGCAATAAGCTGGATTTCCGGAGGGCCGTATGCCTATGCAGGGCTTTTTTTCCTCGCCTCGTTTATTTTCTATATAAAATCAAATAAGTCGATTGCCAACCTTATTCTTTGCATTATATTTTTTGGCCTTTGTCTTTTTACCGGTAATATTGTTGCGGTCCTGCCGCTAGCGATGATCGCCTATGAGCTTTTTTTCCGGGAACAGGATGAAGCAGGGAATAAGTTTTTAAGTAGGATGAGAATCGCAGTGCTGCTTGCAATCTTTTCCATCTCTCTTTTGATTGTGGCAATGTTTTTTGTCACAAGAAATCAATTCATGCATACGATTTATTATTTCCGGGGCAATACCTATTTGATTGTCGCGGCTAAGGCATTTGTCTATTACTTAAAAATCATTTACCTGCCTTTGGCGCGCGGGCTGTATCATCCTTTTGCCTATAATACTACTGATACAAATAAGGTTACCCCGGCATTATTTATTTCTATAGCCGCAATTTCTATATTAATTTTTGCATTTATCAAGTGCCTAAAGAACCATAAACCAATATCTTTTGGCATTGCCTGGTTTTTTATCACCTACCTGCCTTATTCGAATATTATTCCCGTTTGTAATATCATTTCCGAACGTTATGTTTATCTGCCTTCCTTGGGATTTTGTATAATTTTGGCTTATCTAGCGCTTAAGGCCTGGGAGATCATCAATAAAAATACCCAATACAGAAAATTTTTGCGCATCATCTCTGTCACGGTGATTGCGCTTTTTCTTATCTCTTATGCCAGCCTGACTGTGAAGCACAACCGTGATTATAGGGATATCATTACTTACTGGCACACGAATATCAATAATTTTCCTGATGGCTATATGGCCTATAATAATTTAGCCGGTACCTACTATGTAATGGGTGAGATTGAACAGGCCAAGGCATATTCCTGGGTGACGCTGATGATTAATCCGGAACAGCCGCATGTCTGGAGTAATTTAGGCATGGTTTATCGAAATAGCGGGGATATAAAAATGGCAAAATTTTGCTATGGAGAAGCCTTAAAATTAGACAGCGGTTTTAACCCGGCAATAAAGGCACTGGAAGAAATCAAGCAACAGGAAGAAAAAGAAGCGGGCGCTCCTGCAAAAAAAGAAAAAAAGAGGCATCTAAGAAAGGGAAGCAATTAAATATTGTGATAGGTGGCATAATTATTATATAATATGAACATGCCTAAAAAAGGTTTCACCCTGATTGAATTAATTATGATCTTATTAATCCTGGGCATCCTGTCAACCGTGATTGTTACCGGCCTGGTTTCTTCCCTAAACACCGCAAAAATTGAAGCAGCTAAATTCAAGCTGAAAAGCGATATAATCTACGCGCAGGGGCTGGCAATAACGCAACAGCTAAACCATGGTGTTATATTTGACACTGGCCTGGAAACATATTCTGTTTATAAAGAAACAACCGCTAATATCGTGAATAACCCTTTGACCGGTGTTCCTTTTATTGTTAATTACAATACTGACCCGGATTTAAAAGGCATCAATCTTGTATCGGCTAATTTTGGCTCTCCGACAACAAACCGCGTTGAATTTAACAACCTTGGAATTCCTTCTGACGGGAATGTCACGCTGTCTGTTAACGGGAGCGTGTCTATCAGTTACTCCGGGTTGGATGGGACAGTTGCAGTAACCAAAAATACAGGCATGGTGAATTAATGAATAGGAAAGGTTTTACTCTTGTTGAAACAGTGATGACGATGATTATTTTGGGTATTGTGCTTACCCCATTTAGCGTCTTGACGACAAATGTGATTGCCCGTAATGTGCGTTCCCAGGCCTCGGCCACAGCAGTGGCCTTGGCAGAGTCAGAAATGGAGAGGGTTACCTCTTTGAGGTTCTCTCTAGTTAATGACGAGGCGCTGTCTTCTTTTAGCGCGCCATTTAACGGCTTCACAAAAGAGATAGCGGTGGATTATGTTAATCCTAACGCGCTCGATACGCCTGTAGCGGGCCCGACGGACTATAAAAGAATTCAGATAAAGGTAAGCAGCGCTACTGCTGACACGATTACCCTTACAACGCTAGTTGCCAATGATTGGTAAAAAAAGTTTTATCTTACAAAGTAAAAAAGATAAAAAATTCTATAGGGGGTTTACCCTTATCGAGTTAATAATGGTGATGGTGATAACCGGGATCATTGCCGGTATCGGCGTGTCAATAATGCTTACAACAGCTGATGCCTGGTCATTGGCCAGCCTTTTTCAGGATAATGCGGTTTCATCAAGCATTGTGGTGCAAAACAGGATGTCGCGGGAAATCCGCCGCCTGCTCAATGATGCCTCTGTTGTAACCGCCAATTCAACGCAATTTTCTTTCACTGATTTAGACAGTAGTTTTATAACCTATAATAGGAGCGGCAATATCTTAATGCGTAACTCTGATGGGTTAGCAAGCAATGTTGCGGCATTAAGTTATACATATTACAATGATGATAATAACGCAATAGTTATTCCTGTAATCAGCCCTAATAATACCAATATCCGCAGGGTACAAGCGGACTTTTCAATCATGGCAGGGACGAATATTTTGAATTTTAAATTTGTAACCAGGCCGCAAAACCTCAGGCGATTAAATGAAAAATTTAAATAAAATTAAAGGCGTTAGTATTATTGCTGCCATAGCAATAATGCTGATTTGTTCAATTTTGGGTGTTGTGATGGCGCAACTATTAGGGGTTACCTCGCGCGGATCTGTTGATTATATGCGTTCTTCACAGGCTTTTGCAGCAGCACAAGCAGGGCTTAACTGGCAAATGATGCAATTGGCTTCCACTGCTAACTGGAATAGTGTGGCCGGCCAAACTGTTTCTTTAGGCGGGTGGATTTTTACTACCAGTTTGAGTAATTGGGCCCAACCGCAGTCCGATAGCACGACAAGCACGCGCGTAGATATAAGTGTTATAGGTAAAACTTCCAGCGCAGATGCGGCCACTATTCAACGCACCATGGAGCAGCAGGCATGGAAGCTTCCTTCTGCAACTAAATTTGCTCTTTTCTGGGGCAGGGACACAGGGGCATGGCTAGAATTAAGAAGTAATACTGTTGTTAACGGAGATATCTGGTCAAGAGGGACCATGACAGTGCAGACAGGCTCTTCAGTGTTAAACGGGGTAGTTTATCGGCCCGATACCAGAGATGTCAATGGCGGGGGCACATATATTGAACAAGCAATCATTCCCCCTTATCCGGCTATGCCGGCAATTAACTCTAGCTATTATACCGGTTTAATAAACACTTATAATTCGCTTATTGATGCCAACTCAAGCAGCACCGACATAGACCAGGCTACTGATTTGGTTTTAACCGGCAATACTATTAATTGCCGGGATTTTAGTACTGACGGGAATATAACTATCAGCGGGCATGGTTTTATTGTGGCTAACCGTAATATGCAATTACATTCAGAGAATAACAACGATGGGACATTGGCCATTTCGCCATCGGGAGGGAATATTGTTTTTCTGGCAGCCAGGAACCTTGAGGTAAATTCCGGGCAGTCAGACACAACCGTTACGGGTTCATCCGGTATAAGGATGTATTCCCGCAGTGAAACTAACGCAAATCAACTTTTAACTATCCGGAATAATACTACAAATATTGACGGCGCGCTTATTCTGGCAAACAGGCGCATCAGTGTACAAAATAGCGCCAATCTTACAGATTCCACTTTTTTTGTAAATTACCCCGGTGATGATTCGAATAATTACCTTCGGGTAACTGATTCAGGCACAACTGTAGGCACGGCTTCCAACCCCTGCAGCCTGATTAGCATTTCTCCAAGAGACCCTGGTTTAATCATCAATGATAACGCCGCTGTCACGGGCCTGGTTTACCATAAGGATGCGGCCAATAACGGCTATACTCAGATAAGTACCGCTACCATTACCGGAAGCGTCATTGCCAGCCAATATACTAATGATAGGATAGTTACTTCTACTATAACATATGACCCATCTGCTATCCCTGATCCGCCTCCGGAAGGATTTGATGGTTTTGTTACCAAGAAGCCCAATTCCTGGGAGGGAAATTAATGCGGGTAGTTAAATTTTATGATATAATAACCAAATATGAGCCAAAAAACTAATCCTAAAAATTTCCTTAATTTTTTTTCTCAGGGAATCAATAATTTGATTATCGTCGATTTGAGTTTCCACCTTAAATTGCTTGACCTAGAGTTAAAAAATGAGATCAAGGTCAATGCGCTGGATATTGTTGAGTTGAATCAAGGGGAAAAGGAAGGGGCCGTCGTTAGCGCCATCCAGAATTTTATTTCCAGAAACAAAATCCTGCATAAAAACGCAATCCTTATACCGTCATTTAACAATCTTTTTGTCAGGCGCCTGCAATTGCCGAATCTGCCTGAATCGGAAATAATTGAGGCAATAAGATTATCGATAAAAGATGAAATTACTTTTGACATTTCAAAAACAGTTATCGACTATCAAATAGTTAAAAAAGGTTCGGCTGGCGATGGTTCGAAATTCCTGGATATTATTTGTATTGTCGCAGAAGAAGAAGAGATAAAGAAACAGGTTTTATTTTTGAAGGCTGCCGGGTTAACCTGCGTGAGCGTCGGCCTGATTGCTTTTGGCTACGCTAAATTTATAGAGAACCTGCTCGATGAAGATAAGTCTCGGCCGTTGGCTATTTTACATATCGCAGAAAATACTTCGACCATCGCTGTATATAAAGAAAATAATATTGTTTTTTTTAGAAGGCTGCCTTTTTCTATCCGTCAGCTCAAGGATTCATTGGCCGCTACCGTAGTTACCGAGAAAGGTAAGGCCCAATTAAGCGAAGAAGAGGCAAGGGATATTTTATTCAGCCATGGTATTCCCATTAATGGCACTTTTTTCTATAAAGATAAGATATCTTCTGTGCAGATTTTAGCCTTGTTGCGCCCGAACCTTGAATTATTGGCGCAGGAGATAAAGCGCTCCCTGGAATACTATGATTCTGAATTTCAAGACGAGCCGATCTTAAAAATTATGGTTTGCGGGGAAGCAATAGGAATTCCCTCCTTGGATAAGTTTTTATCTAAAGAAATATCGCTGAACTTTTCGATTATCAAATCCCTGGATAGGATTAAAGCAGCAGCAGGGGTTGATTTAGCCCGCCTGGCGGAAAGCTATGCGGATATCGGCCTTGCGACCGGGTATGAAAAAACTATTAATCTCCTGCCGCGTGAATTCCGTACCGAGAAAATAGAAAAATTCCAGAAGGTGTCCCTGCGTTGGATCTCTTTTGTTGCCTTCTTACTCTTCGTAGTTTTTTATTTTCTTGCCAAAACAGGAGTTGGGGCTTATCAAAAGAGGCTCGATAACACCTTGTTTCAATTAAATGTATTGTCAGAAATAAAGCAAATTAAAACAAGGCTTGATGCCTTTGACTTGTTGAATATCGAGGTGAAGAATAAAGAGGCCCGGGTGGCTTCAATACTGGTTAAATTAAGCAACCTTTCGCCCCGGCAATTATTTTTTAATACTCTTACTATAAATAGCGAAGCGAGGACAGGTTCGATCAGCGGTTTTGTCAAAGGCTCCGATTTTAATCCCGATGCTGTGTTGGCTAAATTTATCGATGATTTAGAAAAAACAGGCTACTTTCAGGAAATTAACATTCTTCAGGTCACAAAAGGGGCCTCTCAGGGTTTGGAGGTAGCAAATTTCGAACTTAATCTTAAATTAAAATGATGCAGCCTACTAAAGAACAGAAGAAAATAATCTATATTAGCGCGGTCCTCTTGATATTTCTCTTTCTCTGCGTAATTTTCATTTATAATCCGCAAAAGAACCGCTTGAAGAATATAAAGACAAGATTAAATTATGCAGAAACAGAAATTGCCGAGATAAATCGGATAACACAGGGCCTGCCCCTGGAGCAGGCGGTAAGAGATTTAAATACGAAACTTAATCAACTAGCTGCTAAAATGCCTTCCAGGCAGGATGACGTTGTTGAGGATCTTTCCAATGAGGCCCGCCGTTTAAAGCTTAATGTGGCAAAAATGGATCCGGACGATAGCCAGGTCATTCCTGGCAAGATTACGGGATATGTTATTAAGGAGTTTCCGGTAAATATAAAGTTTAGCGGAGAATATCGAAATATCGCAGAATACCTGGGTAAATTAAGAAATGACTTTCCGGATTTAGTCAGGATACGCCAGATTACTATTAAGGGTAATGGCGAGGGTCAAGTTATCCTCGATGTAGATTTGCAGGTTTGGGCTTATCTGGCGGAGGCAGGCGGCTAATATTATTATGGATAAAAAACGCCTAGAAATAATTATTACTGTGGTTTTAGCAGCTGTGCTGATTTTTTCCTGGATCAAGACGGTTGCAAAAATAAAAGAAAGGTCCAGTCCTGTCCCTCAGCCAGTTCAGGCAGCAGTAGCTCCTTTAATCAGCACCGGCCATAGCCCTGCGGTAATTGAGGAAGTAAAAGAAAGCTCTATCAGGTGCCCTTTTTCAGGAAAAATTTATTCAGGCAGGGAGGAAGTCGTTGATTTAAAACTTACAGGCATAGTCTGGGATGATAAACGTCCGCAGGCCTTAATCAATGACAATGTTGTCCAGGAGGGAAGCTCTGTCGGGCAATTCAAAGTGATTAAAATCTATAAAGATAAAGTAAAGCTGGGTTCGGCAATCGGCGATTTCGAAATAAAACTCAAACAATAGGCACTTCCCCTAAAAATTTTCTTTAAGATCCTAATTCTTGCAGTCAGATGTATTCCATGAAGAAACAGGCCCATATTCTATATAGCGGTAGAGTTCAAGGCGTAGGTTTTCGTTTTACGGCTGTGAGTATTGCCAATGACTTAGGGGTCAGCGGATGGGTGAAGAACCTTCCTGACGGAAGGGTTGAGATATCAGCCGAGGCAGAAGAGGCCATCTTAAAGAATTATTTGGAACAAATCAATAAAACTTTCCATAGCTATATTAATAATACGGATATCTCCTGGGATAATGCAACAAATTCATTGCATGATTTCAGGGTATCTTTTTAAAGATTATGGGCATAGAGGAAAAAAATAAAATTGAGAAATTAAGAGAAGAAATCCGCAGGTACGATCATCTCTATTATGCCCTTTCTGATCCCAAGGTCTCTGATAAAGAATACGATGGCCTGATGCGTAAATTAAAAGCGCTGGAAGATGAATTTCCTCAATATAAGAGCGATGATTCTCCGACTGTAAGAGTAAGCGGCGGCATCCTCGAAGGCTTCAAAACAGCCAGGCACAAAGAAAAGATGCTTTCTTTGGATAACACCTATTCCTTTAGCGAGCTTAAGGACTGGGAGAATCGTGTGCACAAGGGGCTGGGGAATGAGCCAGTGCAATTCGTCGTGGAATTAAAAATCGACGGATTAAGCGCAAATATAACTTACTTAAAAGGAAAACTTGCTACAGGAGTGACCAGGGGCGATGGAGAAACCGGAGAAGATGTAACGGGAAATATTAAGACTATCCGCGCTATCCCTTTGATCCTGCAGCATAAAGATGCCCCGGAATTTATCGAAATCCGCGGTGAGGTATATATGGATAAAAAAGAATTTGAAATTCTTAACCGTGAAAGAGAAGAAAATGGAGGCATCCTTTTTGCCAATCCGCGCAATGCAGCAAGCGGTTCTTTGAAATTACTGGATACATCTTTGGTTGCCCAGCGCCGGCTTAATTTTTTCGCGCATTCTCTGGGAGGATATAAAGGCAAGGTAATCCCGACACAATGGGAATTTTTAGAGAAATTAAGGAATTGGGGGGTACGCACTAATCCCGAATCAAGATTGTTTGATTCATTTGAAGAAGTGCTTGCCTTTTGTGATAAATGGCAGGAGAAGAGGGAAAAAATAAGTTATGAAATCGATGGGATGGTGATCAAGGTAAATAGCCTGTCCCAGCAGAAAAAACTGGGCTTTACCATGAAGAGCCCGCGTTGGGCAGTTGCCTTTAAATTTCCTGCCCGGCAGGCCACAACTACTGTATTAAAGATCAATATTAATGTTGGAAGGACAGGCGTAATTACTCCTACCGCAGAGCTTAAGCCTGTTGAATGCTCCGGCGTGATCATTAAACATGCAACCCTGCATAATTTTGATGAAATTAAGCGCCTTGGGATTAAAGAAGGCGATCGGGTTTTAATCGAACGCGCAGGAGATGTGATTCCTAAAGTAGTAAAGGTTGTGGAGCATTCAGAAAAAAAAGCCTTTATCATTCCTAAGGACTGCCCGGTTTGCCAAGGAAAAGTGGTAAAAGAAAAAGAAGAAGATGTTGCCTATAGGTGTATTAATCCAAATTGCCCTGCCCAGCTAGAGAGAGGTTTGTTCCATTTTGCCTCACGGGGGGCAATGGATATCGAAGGCATGGGGGAAGCGGTGATCAGCCAATTAGTGCAATTAAAATTAGTGCGTAATTTTTCCGATATCTATAAGTTGAATGAAAATGATTTGAGCAGGCTTGAGTTATTCAAAGAAAAAAAAATTAATAATCTGATTTTGGCGATTGAAAAAAGCAAAAAACAGCCTCTCTCGCGCGTGATCTTTGCTTTAGGAATACGCCATGTAGGAGAAAAGGCCGCCTTCGTCATAGCCAGGAAATTCAGGACAATGGACAGATTAATTAATGCCGGCGAAGATGATTTCGATGCAATCTACGAAATCGGGCCGGTAATTCAAGAATCAATCAGGGAATATTTCTCACAAGCCTCAAGCAGAAAGCTAATCGAAGAGTTTAAAAAGGCAGGGCTCGATCTTAAGGAAGAGGTAATCGAACACAGGGCCTCGAGCCTAACAAACAAAAAAATCGTTTTTACCGGAGAATTAAAGGAGTTTAGCCGAAGCACTGCCGAAGAATTAGTGCGTAATTTAGGAGGGAGTGCTTCATCAAGTGTGAGTAAAAATACGGATTTTCTTGTGGCAGGAGAGGATCCCGGTTCGAAGTATAAATTAGCCAAGAAGCTGGGAGTAAAAATAATTGATGAAAAACAGTTCAAGGAGATGGTGAAATGAAAGACACAAGACACATGACACATGACACAGGATGGAAGAGGATTGCTTATATTTTTGGGGTATTTTTCATAATCATCAGCCTGGTAGGATGTGATGCCTTTGTGCGCAAGTTCACCCGCAAGTCGAAAAAAGAAGATATACCGGGCGAACAGATGGTTTTGGCTCCGGAAGAATATAAGGGCTCGGGGTTGAGTAATCAAGATCTATACCGTCAATATTTTGTTTATTGGCAATCCTGGCAGGAGGAATTATTGGAGTCGCTATTACGTAAAGACAACCATAAAAAACAGGTCAGCTGTGTTGGCCAGGCAATTTCGAGCCTTGAGCAACTACGGGCGCTGTTAAATGATGCCAAAAAGAAACAATTGGATGTTTATATGAAGCAGATGGTAGAGCTTAGGAATTCTATCGATGAGGATACATATAGCATGAGTATGTCCAGTAATCGTCTAACTGCAGATCGGCTTAAAAGGGCAATTATGCGGGATTTTTCTTACAAAAAAGTTAAGGCGGATCTCTTATGATATTGGAAACTATTAATGTTGGGCCAATGGAAGTGAATTGTTACATTCTCGCTTCAGGAAAAAATTCAAAAGCAATCATTATTGATCCCGGTGACCAGGAAAGAAAGATTAGGGAGGCTTTGGATAAACACCAATTAACCCCGGCCTTCATCGTAAATACCCATGGCCATTATGACCATATAGGCTGTGATGATAAGTTCGGTGTTCCGGTTTATATCCACCACGCAGATGAGGCTTTTTTAAAAGACCCCAATCTTAATCTCTCCGGGCTTTTTGCCAGTGCCTATCAGGTTAATTCAGAAATCAAAATATTAAAAGAAGGCGATATGCTGGAATTAGATGATTTACAATTAGAGGTTTTGCATATACCCGGCCATACCCAGGGCGGAATTGCTCTTCGCCTGCGTCGTCCGACCAATAAAATAGTATTTACCGGTGATAGCCTATTCCAGCAGGGTATCGGCCGTTCGGACCTGCCAGGAGGAGATGAAGATGCACTGGTTAATGCGATTAAGGAGAAATTACTGACTCTGCCTCCTGATACAATAATTTATCCGGGGCACGGAGCGAGTTCTACTGTGCGTGATGAAATCAAGAGCAACCCTTTTTTAACCTAAAATGCGGGAACTTATAGAAAACTTTTTAAATTATATCTCGGTGGAACGCGGCTTGGCGAAAAATACCGTCATTTCATACCGTGATGATTTGAATTCTTTTATGGATTTTCTTGATACCAGGAAAATCAGCGCGCTCTCGAGGGCAAACAGAGGCGATATCAGCAATTTTATGCTTAATGAAAAGGACCGCGGGATATCCGCGAGTTCTATTTCCCGCAGGATCGCGGCAATCAAATCTTTTTTTAGGTTTCTTGTGCGGGAGAGGGTGCTTAAGGATGATCCGACCAGCCTGATTGATTCTCCGAAGCTCTGGAAAAAAATTCCCGAAACCCTTTCTTTGAATGAAGTCGAAGCCTTATTGAATGCCCCGGACTTAAGAAAGACTCAAGGGGTGAGGGACAAAGCAATCCTGGAGACGCTTTATGCTACAGGCATGCGTGTATCCGAAGCAGCGGGCCTTAGGGTGAGCGACGTTAATCTTGATATCGGGTTCTTGCGTTGTATTGGTAAAGGCAATAAGGAAAGAGTTATCCCCTTAGGCAAGAAAGCAATTATCAGTATAAAAAGGTATCTAGAATCATCCCGTCCGGTTTTATTAAAGGGAGGGGAGTGCGATAATCTATTCGTCAACCGTTCCGGGAAAAAATTATCCCGTCAATCAGTATGGAAGTTGATCCAGCATTATACAAAATTGGCATCGATTAAGAAACATATTAAACCGCATTTATTGCGGCATTCTTTTGCTACGCATCTTTTGGAGAGGGGTGCTGATCTGCGTTCCGTTCAGGAGATGTTGGGGCATGCGAATATTTCCACTACGCAAATTTACACGCATATAAATAAAGACAGATTGAAAAGTATCCATAAGATGTTTCATCCCCGTCCATAGTTGGCTGCAGGCTCTAGGATCCAGGCTCCGGGGTGGGAGGAAAATGAAAGATTATTTAAAAGAAATTCCGCAAGAGTTACAAGAATTAATCGGATTGATCTCTGAAATCAGTGCGCAAAGTAATACTCCCGCGTATTTAGTAGGAGGGATTGTCAGGGATTTAATTCTAGGGGTGAATAATTTAGATTTGGATATCGTCGTAGAAGGCGATGGGATTAAATTTGCCGAAAGCCTGGGCATGCGCCTAAAAGCAAAGGTTATCCGGCATACCAGGTTTGGCACAGCTACGGTAGAAATAAGGCGGAACCTAAAGATTGACCCTTCGACTTCGCTCAGGGTCAATGGTGAGCGTAGTCGAACCATTGATATTGCCAGTGCCAGAGAGGAATGCTATCCGGAACCCGCATGCCTTCCTTCAGTAAAATCAGGAAGCGTAAAAGATGACTTAAAAAGGCGGGACTTTACGATTAATGCCATGGCCTTAAGCCTGAATAGGCTCGAGCGCGGAAAAATTATTGATTTTTTTGGCGGGTTAAACGACTTACGAGATAAAAAGGTCCGTATCTTGCACAACCTTAGTTTTATCGACGATCCGACGAGAATTTTACGCGCCATACGTTTTGAACAAAGGCTTAAGTTCCGGCTTGAAGCAGGGACTCTTAAGCAGCTTAAAGAGGCCGTGCGCCTTGGGATGCTCGAAAAAGTCCAGCCCCAAAGGTTACGCGATGAATTGATTCTGATTTTAAAAGAAAAAAATGCAGCACAGCAGTTGAAGCGTTTAAATGAACTGGCTGGCCTGGATTTCATTAACCCGCACCTTAAATTATCGAGGCAGGCATATCTTTTATTAAAATCTATAGAAAAAGAAGTTGCCTTATCCAAAAATATAAGCCCGTTACGCAGGCACCTTGATATCTGGCTCGTATATTTTATGGCATTATTAGATAGCCTGGATATCGGTCAAATCAGGCATGTATTTAAGTTATACGTCTTTCGTAAAGGCGAAGAAATCAGGATCATCAGTTTTAAAAAGACCGGCCCTCGCTTTATCCGGCAATTATGCGCCAAGGTTATAATTCCCTCAAGGCTTTTTAAGATGTTTGATCATTTAAGCTACGAAGTGCTTATTATGCTGAAGGCAAAATACAGAAATAAGTTTCTTCATAAGAATATCGACAATTTCCTCAAAGACTTTCATTTTATCCGCCTGCATGTGACAGGGCATGATTTATATAAGTTAGGGGTTAAGCCAGGGCCGAGTTATCAAAAGATATTCCAGAAGGCGCTTAACGCCAAACTCGACGGGAAAGTACAGACGAAAGAAGAGGAAATAGAATTAATCAAGAAATTATTGAATAGAAGTTGAACAACTATGTGTAATCAAAGAATGGAGATGATCTAATGGCAAGATACGAGAAGGTGGCAGAGGCGATAAAGAAGGAAGTGAGTAATATTATTCATGATGAATTAAATGATCCGCGCTTGGGATTTGTTACCATTACAAATGTTGAACTTACAGAAGACCTAAGATATGCCAAGATATTTTTTAGCGTATTAGGCAAAGAGCAGGATTATATCAAGACCCAGAAGGCACTGGATTCGGCATTGGGTTTTATTCGTAAGCTGATTGCCCAGCGCATTCAGCTTAGATTTGCGCCTGAGTTGGCATTTAGAGAAGACAGGTCAAGCGAATATAGCGTGAGGATTGAAGAAGTGTTAAATGAGATAAAAGAACTTGAAAAAAAAGATGCACCAGCGCCTAAGCCTAGAAAGGAAAAGCAGGGTGAGCCTAAAAAACGTAATCTCCGCAATAAAAAGAAATAAGATTTTTTTAATCACTACCCACACCAACCTGGAAGGTGATGCCTTGGGTTCGGAACTGGCATTTGCCTTTCTTTTAAAAAGCCTGGGGAAAGTTGCAATTATTGTTAATGACGATGGAATTCCTTTGGGCTATGAATTTTTGTCCGGATTAAATTCGGTCAAAAGGTACAAAAAAAATTTGAATATCAATTTCGATATTTTTGTTACCTTAGATTGTTCTGATCTTAAACGCTGCGGGGATGCCTACAAAATCAATAAATATAAAAAACCAACTTTGAATATCGATCACCATATTAGCAATGCGCAATTCGCGGATGTTAATTGGGTTGAGCCAGGAGCCTCTTCCTGCGCGGAATTAGTATATAAATTATTCAAGGCGATGAAGGTGAAAATAAACAGGGATACTGCCCTTGCCTTGTATGCCGGCATATTGACGGATACAGGGTCTTTTCGTTATTCTACCACATCAAGTTTTACGCATCAGATGGCCGCGGATTTACTTTCATTTAGAATTAATGCCTCGGAAATATACCGTAATATCTATGAAAAAAAGCCATACAACGATATGAAATTATTAACGGAAATTCTCGGCGGCATCAAGCGTACGGCTGGAGGAAAAATCGCCTGGGTGGAATTAAAAAAGCCGATTTCGCGCAAAAAAACAATCTCTTTTGATTTGTCGGAGAAAATTCTAAGTTTTGTGCGTTCGATTAAGGATGTTGAAGTGGCGATACTCTTTAAAAGAATTGAAGGCAGGGCCAATGAAGTGCGGGTGAATTTTCGTTCGCATGGAAATATCGATGTAAATAAAATTGCCCAATACTTCGGCGGCGGCGGCCACAAAACCGCCAGCGGCTGCACAGTTAAAGGCAGTATTATTGAAGTAAGAAGAAAAGTTTTAAATAAAATTAGAGAGAATCTTTAATGAATCCGTCGCTTTTTTCACTCAAGCTCTATTTTGCGGGCTTCTTGCCTGTATTTTTGCGGGAACTCTTGTCTCTTAATGCCTCTGGCAGTTTTCTCGCTCAGGTCGATTTTGCCCCCACGAGAAAGATTAGCTTGTGGCCGCCAGAGATCTTTCGTTCACTCGGCGCCTGCGTAACTCGCCCGTCGGCGCTACCGCGCCAGGACGGGCTCAGACATACTCGGCGTCTGAATGCTTTCGCGTTCAGATTCCCTCGTTCACTCAAGCTCCTCTGGCTAAAATCTCCATTCGCTCGAAATCCTGCCAGAGGCATTTTATCAATATAGCTACTTTGGCCGGTGGCTTGGCTGTGATACATTTAACAAGCCTTTACTTTTTTGCGGGTGACTGCGGAGCCGAAGCCCTTGCCCGCGCGCAGCCATTGCGAGCACGGGCGAGGTGGCGCAGCAGGCAGGACCCGCAAAAAAGCACAGACAAGACACAATCATAAATTGAATGAGCGAGAAAACTGACAAATTCATTCTAATGATCAGTAAAAAAATAAATTAAATGAAAATTATTTATGGATTAAATAAGATCGGGAAATTGAGGAAGCCGGTGGCGGTGCTGGGGGTTTTTGATGGCGTGCATCTGGCGCATCAAAAAATAATTAGGGCAGCAGTAAAGAAAGCGCGTGCCACTAAAGGCGAGAGCGTAGTTTTAACCTTCTGGCCGCATCCGCAAAAAGAAGATAGCCTTTGTTCGCTGGAACATCGCCTAAGATTAATCGGGCAGTTGGGGATTGATACGGTTATTGTATTGGGCTTTAACCGGAAGTTCGCCCGGATTTCCGCGGATAATTTTATCAAAAATATTTTAGTGAAAAAAATCCATCCGGAGTATATTTATGTAGGAAAGAATTTTACTTTTGGCAGGGCTGCCTCCGGAAATTATAAATTATTAAGCAGGTATGCCCGTGATTATGGATATAAACTCAATGCCTTCGGGGTAATCAAGGTTAATAATAAAGCCGTAAGCAGCACTTATATCCGTAGTTTGATAAGGCAGGCCAGATTAGGGCCTGCGGAGAAATTACTCGGCCGTAAGGTCAGTGTGTTGGGCACCGTAATTAAAGGCTCATCTCTTGCCAGAAGGCTGGGTTTTCCTACTGCCAATGTCGATCCGCATCATGAAGTAGTCCCGCCAAGCGGGGTGTATGCCGTAGAAATTTACTTGGCGCAAAAAAAATTATTTGGGGTTTGTTCTATTGGGACAAAGCCCACATTCAATGCCGGAAAGCTGGTGCATATCGAAGTGCATATTTTCAATTTCCATAAAAATATTTATCATAAAATATTGGAAATTTATTTTGTCCGCAGAATCAGGGCGCAGAGGAAATTTACTTCTCAAAAGGCGCTTACAAAAAAGATTAAAAAAGACATAATTTCCGCCAAACAACTATTTTCCCTCCATTAGTTCTTACCACAAGATATATGGATTAAAGCTCGAAAAAGCCCCTACTCCTTGTATTTCATTAATTTAAGTAAATATTTATCTTGACAAAATACCTAATTTTCACTATACTCATGATACAAAGTGGTTATAAGTGGAGTAAAGTGGAAAGGACAAAAATCTCATGTTCTATGGGGAATATTCGCATTCCATAGACCGTAAAGGTCGTCTTATTCTTCCTGCCAAATTCCGTGAGGTTGCTAAAGGTAATTTCATTGAGAAATTTTTTCTTACCCGCGGCCTCGACAAATGCCTTTTTATGTTCGCAGAAGAGGAGTGGAAGGCGCAGGAAAATAAATTCAAGGCAGTATCATTCACCAAACAGGAATCAAGGACTTTTAACCGCCTCTATTTTTCCGGTGCGATAGATTTGCAGCCTGATAAACAAGGGAGAATTTTGATTCCGCAATACCTGAAAGATTTTGCCGAGATTAAAAAAGACGTGGTTATCGTCGGAGTTGCAAACAGGATAGAAATCTGGTCAAAGGACAAATGGATTTCATTTTACGGCAACTCGCAGAAATCTTTTGAAGAGATCGCAGAGAAATTAATAGACATTTGAAGTAGGGCAGTTTATAATAACTGGTTTTTAAAGTGGAACAAAAATATCATACGCCGGTTATGTTAAAAGAAGCGCTTGAATATTTAAATTTAAGCCACGGCAAAATAATAGTTGATGCAACGCTTGGTACAGGCGGCCATGCCCAGGAAATTATGGAGCGTATTTCTCCGGGCGGGAAACTCATTGGTATAGACAGGGACCAGGAATCGATCTCTGTTGCCAAGGCGAGATTAGAGAAATTCGGCGATTCCTGTATATTCGTCCATGGAAATTTTATGGACATCGAAGAAATTTTGAAAAAATTAAATATTAAGAAAGTTGACGGTATTTTATTCGACTTGGGGATTTCATCTTTTCAGCTCGAGAATCCCGAACGGGGCTTTAGTTTTCAGAACGAAGGGCCTTTAGATATGCGCATGGATCGCGAGAGTTATATTTCCGCATATGACCTGGTGAACAACCTCAATGAAGAAGAGCTCTCTAATCTTCTTTGGGGTTTTGGCCAGGAGAGATGGCATAATCGTATCGCGCATTTATTGGTCAGGGAAAGAGAGAAACATCCGATAACAACTACGAGAGAACTATCCGATATCGTGGTAAAGGCAGTGCCTTATAAATACAGGCATTTTAGGATTCATCCGGCGACCCGGACATTTCAGGCCGTGCGTATCGCGGTAAACAGAGAGTTGGAAACTCTGCAGGCTGCTATTGATAAGGCAGTGACTCTCTTGGATAAAAAAGGAAGGATCTGTGTAATTTCATTTCATTCCTTGGAAGATAGAATTATAAAGTTTAGTTTTAGAAAAGCAGCAGCAGCGGATTTAATCGATATCGTAACTACAAAACCACTTGTGCCGGATGAGCCGGAAGTACATCTTAACCCTGCAAGCCGCAGCGCGAAATTCAGGGTAGCGGAAAGGCCCTAAATTATGAAATTATCTAAATTCCTCTTAGGTACAATCTTTGTTACTCTTTTTTCCGTGCTCTATGTTTTTCAACAATCAGAGATATTCCGCCTTGCCTATGTGGGCCAGAAAAAGGTGACTAGCTTCCAGGATTTGCTTGATAAAAACGCTATTCTTAGATATAATATGGGTAAGAGTGTATCGCTGGTGCGTATCGGAAATATGATTTCCCAGGCAAAAGATTATGAAATGCCCGATACTTATAAACTGGTAAGACTGTCGCAGCCTTTAGAGAATTTGAAGGTAGCCGAGCATTCATATAAACAAGAAAGCACGTTCTCCCGCCTTTTTGGCATTAAAAAGCAGGCTGAAGCAAAGACAATTAATCCTTAAGGCCTGTGCTTCTCTAAAGACAAAAGTCTGACAGATTTTTAAAGATTACTTTAACAATCAGTTCTGGCGCGCTGGCCGAATTTAAACTGTCCGCGCATTAATTTAGAGCCGGTAATACACGGCAGAAGCGTACTAGTGTATATCCGCAACTACCACCGTAGATTTAACACGGTATTTTTATTATTTATACTTTTTTTTCTTTTCTGTTTAACCCGCCTTCTCTACATTCAATTTTTTCGCTCCAATTATCTTGCGGAAATCGGAAAAAAACAACATAACCTATCCGTCGAGTTAGAGCCGAGGAGAGGGACGATTTATGATTCCAGCCTTCATCCGCAGGCAATCAATATTACCGTCGATTCAGTCTATGCCTCGAGCCTCGAGATCCCCGAAAAAGATAAAGAAGCGATCATCAGAAAAATCTCTCCCGTATTAAATCTCGATTATGCGTTTTTAAGAGATAAACTATCACGCAAAAAATCTTTTGTTTGGCTTGCCCGTAAGATTACGCCTGCACAAAGCGAGGCCCTAAAATCATTGGGAATTAAAGGTATTGGTTTTATCAAGGAAACAAAACGTTGCTATCCAAATGCATATTTGGCCAGCCACATTATTGGTTTTGCCGGGTTGGATAATGTGGGGCTCGAGGGCATTGAGGCAAACTATAATAATTATCTTAAAGGAGAACCGGGTTTTGCTTTGTTCCTGCGTGATGCGCGCCAGAAGAAATTGGATCTCTGGGAAGAAATGGTTTTGCCCCGCGACGGATATGACGTAATCTTAACTATCGATGAGGTGATCCAATATATAGCAGAGAGAGAGCTCGACAAGGCATTTATTGCAACCCGCGCAAAAGGGGCAAGCATTATTGTAATGAATCCTCATACAGGCGAGATCCTCGCTTTGGCAAACAGGCCTACTTATGATATCAACGACTACAAGAGCGCGACAAAAGATGAAATGCGTGACCGCGCGATTACCGATATGTTTGAGCCGGGTTCGGTGTTTAAGATTGTTACTGCCTCGGGCGCCTTAGAGGAGCAGAAGATTACCGAAGGGCAGAAGATATTCTGCGAAAACGGCTCTTATCAAATTGCCTCGCATGTCTTACATGATCATCAGCCGCATGGCTGGTTGACCTTTGCAGAGGTCATCGGACAATCCAGCAATATCGGCACAAGTAAAGTAGCCCAGCTCTTGGGGCCAAATCTGCTTTATCATTATGTAAAGGCATTTGGTTTTGGTGCGAGAACCGGCATTGATCTGGCCGGAGAAATTCCCGGTTCAATAAAAGAGCCGCGTTATTGGTCAAAGACCTCTATTGCCTGTGTGCCTATGGGCCAGGAAGTTGGGGTAACGGCATTGCAATTGGCCAATGCGATATCGGCGATCGCCAACGGCGGCCAGTTAATGAGGCCCTATGTGGTGAAGGAAATCAGGGATAAGCTTGGCGAAGAAATCAAGACTTTTTCTCCTGTTTTAATTCGCAAGGTGATCTCTCTTGATACTGCGGCCAGAGTGAGAAAAATACTCATCGGGGCCGTGGAAGAAGGTACGGGAAAATTGGCAAAAATTGATGGCGTGAGCGTTGCAGGTAAAACCGGAACCGCGCAAAAGTTAGAAGCCAACGGCACATATTCACACAATAAATTTATCGGTTCTTTTATCGGTTTTACTCCTGCGGAAGACCCGCAGATCGCCATTGCCGTAGTGCTTGATGACCCGCACCCTTATTATGGCGGCGTGGTTGCTGCCCCGGTTTTTAAAAATGTGGCCATCGATGTTTTAAGATACCTGAAGACAAAAGAGCCGTTGGTATTATCGGATAATGAATGATGAGATTAGAGCAGTTGCTGAAAAATTTAGATGATTATAGGGACCAAGCAGGCATCAAGGATTTTGAAGTTAAAGGCGTGACTGCTGATTCAAAAAATGTCTCGGAAGATTTTATTTTTGTTGCGATTAAAGGCACGCATTGTGACGGGCATGAATATATAGATGATGCGATTGAAAAAGGGGCAAGGGTAGTATTAGTTCAGTCACATGACACAAGACACAAGTCACAAGAAAAGGCACAGTTTATTGTCGTAAATGATACGCGTAAGGCGATGGCAAGGCTGGTAGCGGAATTCTACGGGAATCCGTCTAAATCAGTAAGAGTGGTGGGGATTACCGGCACAAACGGCAAGACCACAATATCCTATTTGCTTGAGGCGATTCTTCGGGAAGCCGGGAAAAATCCCGCAGTCATCGGTACGGTGAATTACCGTTTTAATCAAAAAATCCTTCCTTCAAAGAACACGACGCCCGGCCCGCAAGAGCTGCAGCCTCTTTTGAAAGAAATGTTAGATTCCGGTGTTGATTACGCGCTTATGGAAGTCTCCTCCCATGCCTTGGACCAAGATAGAGTGGGGGCAATAGATTTTCATTCCGCGATCTTCACCAATTTAACCCAGGATCATCTTGATTATCATCAAACCATGGAAAATTATTTCCTGGCAAAGACAAAACTCTTCAAGAATATCCATGTGAATGCATTCGCAGTGATCAATAATGACGATACATACGCAAAGACGCTTAAGGCGCTCACCCGGGCAAGGGTCATTACCTATGGGTTAAAATATAATGTCGACGCCCTGGCCAAGGATATTAAGTTTGATTTATCGCATACAGAATTTACCTTGCGTTGGAAAGGTAAAGAAGAAAAAATAAATTCCCGTCTTATTGGCCGGCACAATGTTTATAATATCCTGGCAAGTGTTGCCTGGGCAATGAATGAGGGGATTAGCTTTGAGTTGATAAAATCCGCAATTGAGAAGTTCGATCTTGTCCCTGGCCGGTTGGAGAGAATAGATTCTAAAAAAGGTTTTTTTTGTTTTGTCGATTACGCGCATACAGAAGATGCGCTATATAATGTAATTAACGCCTTAAAAGAGGTCTGTAAGCAAAAAATTATCCTGGTTTTTGGCTGTGGCGGGGAGCGCGACAAAACAAAAAGGCCAAAGATGGGTAAGGTAGCAACAGACCTGGCAGATTCGGCGATTATTACCAACGATAATCCGCGTTCGGAAGACCCGCTGGAGATAGTCTCCGATATCAAAAAAGGGATTACTAAAGATAATTATTGTGTTATTCTAGATCGAAGAGAGGCGATAAAAAAAGCCCTCAACTTGGCAAGGCCAGGAGACGCTGTTTTGATTGCCGGCAAGGGCCATGAAAATTACCAAATTTTAAAAGAGCAGAGAATTGCATTCGATGACCGGGAGGTCGTAGCAGAGTGTTTAAAATAGAAGAATTAGTAAAGGTAACCTTGGGTACTTTGTCAAATGCGCTAAATTACGGGCATTTGAGCGGCTTTTCTATAGATTCGCGCTCAATTAAAAAGGGTGATTGTTTTATTGCTATCAAGGGCAATAATTTTGACGGACATAATTTTATCGATGAAGCAATCCAAAAAGGCGCCAGCTGTATTGTTAGTCAAGTATCATGTGACTTGTGTCATGTGTCATGTGACATACCATTTATTCTTGTCCAAGACACGACCAGGGCGCTTGGCGATATTGCCCGGTTTATCCGCACTAAATTCGATATCCCGGTAATTGCTATCTCCGGCAGCAATGGAAAAACCACAGCCAAAGAAATGGTGGCTTGGGTCTTGTCGAAGAAGTTCAAGGTGCTTAAAAATGAAGGGACCAAGAACAATCATATCGGCCTGCCCCAGACTTTATTAAATCTGGATGCAAGTTACGATATCGCAGTCTTAGAATTAGGCACAAACCATTTTAATGAAATTGATTACCTCTCTAACATTTGCCTTCCCAATATCGGCATAATCACTAACATCGGCCCATCGCATCTGGAATATTTTAAAAACCTGCAGGGCGTGTTCAAAGAAAAATATTCTTTAATAAATAATTTAAAAAAACCCTCGATCGGAATTTTAAATAGCGATGATGCGTTATTACGTAAGAAGATAACCGGCAAGGCCGGGCCTCGTCCGATATTCAGTTTCGGTATTAATAAGAAAAGCGACTTTCTGGCTCAGGAAATTAAGTTGGTCCGGGGGGAGTTGGAATTTTCCGTAAATTCAAAATGCAGGATTAATTTGAAGACCCCTGGCCTGCATAATATTTATAATTGTTTGGCGGCAGTGAGTGTCGCCCGGTTATTCGGCATGAGTTATGATGATATTGCCGAGCGGTTCTCTCTGTTCGATTTTCCGCAGGGCCGCCTAAAAGTAATGGAGCGCGACAGGATTATCTTTATCGATGATACTTATAATTCTAATCCCGCATCATTTAAACACGCCCTTAGTGCCCTGAATAGTTTTCAGACCTGCGGAAGAAAGATAGTAGTCATGGGAGATATGTTGGAATTAGGCGATGAAAAAGAAGAGTTGCACAAACGCGCCGGAGAAGAGGCAGCCAAGGTCTGCGACATTTTTATTACTGTGGGCGAGCTCGCCAGGCTTTCTGCAGATGTGGCAAAATCACAAGGAATAAGTAATACTTTTTCCTGTTGTTCCTGCGATGAAGTGAAGGAAATACTCTATAAACAAATATTGATCAGAGAGAATGATATTATTCTGGTTAAAGGTTCTCGTTCGATGAAAATGGAAGGAGTGCTTAGGTAAAGGTGCTTTATAATTTTCTTTATCCGCTGCATGATAAGTTTTCTTTTTTAAACCTCTTCCATTATATTACCTTCCGTAGCGCCATGGCGGCAATCACCGCTTTTATTATCAGCCTGATATTTGCGCCGATGATCATTAGGATCTTGAAGGAATTAAAAATCGGGGAGAATATCAAAAAAGGAGACAGCGCTAAGTTAGATGAATTACATAGCAGGAAACAAGATACCCCTACGATGGGCGGAATTTTAATTTTAGGCGCGGTAATTATTTCTACCCTGCTTTGGGCAGACCTGACTAATAAATATATCCTATTATGCCTATCCGCTATTATCTGGCTGGGCATTACCGGATTCATCGATGATTATTTGAAGATTAAGCATAAATCAAGGGGCCTGACCGCCGCTTCAAAATTCACCAGTCAAATCATCTTTGGTTTAATCCTGGGAATTATTCTTTTTCTCGATCCGCAGACCAGCACTAAACTGGATGTACCTTTTTTAAAAGACATAACTCTGGAGTTGGGGATTTTCTTTATTATTTTTGTGATTATAATTATTACCGGTACTTCTAATGCGGTTAATCTCACCGACGGGCTGGATGGCTTGGCCATAGGTTGTGTGATTATGGTTGCTTTGGCATTTAGTGTTCTATCTTATGTTTCCGGGAATATTAAGTTTAGTAATTATCTTTTAATTCCTTATATCAAGGGCGCTGGCGAGATGATGGTTTTTTGCTCGAGTATCCTGGGGGCAGGGCTGGGGTTCTTATGGTTTAATTGTTATCCCGCCTCGGTCTTTATGGGAGATGTGGGTTCGCTTGCCTTAGGAGGTGCGCTGGGTACTGTGGCGATATTGATTAAGAAAGAACTATTACTGGTGATTGTCGGAGGAATTTTTGTCCTTGAGGCGCTCTCGGTTATTCTGCAGGTGCTTTCTTTTAAATTTTTTAAGAAACGCATCTTTAAAATTGCGCCCATCCACCACCACTTTCAATTCCTCGGTTGGCAGGAAAATAAGGTGATTACCAGATTCTGGATCATCGCAAGCCTCCTGGCATTGTTTACATTAGTTACTTTAAAGTTGAGATAAAACTCAATGACAAATAACAAAATTCAAATGTCAAAATAAATTAAAAATTTAAATATCAAAACAAAAGTTTTGTTATTTGACATTTGGAATTTGAAATTATTTTGGATTTTGATTTTTGACATTTGACATTAATTTATCTATGAAAAATATTAATTATTTTAACGGTAAAAGAATTACTATAATCGGCCTGGCGCGTTCTGGTTTAGCCTGCGCCAATCTTTTGTTTGATCTAGGCGCTAGCGTAACTGTAAGCGATAACCAGGATAATGCACAAACCCGCCTGAATGCCGCGAAACTAAAATCTCAAGAGATCGAATTAGAGTTGGGTAGGCACAGCGAAGATTTTGTAAGGGGCAGGGATTTCATAATTATTTCGCCCGGGGTGAGCGAAAAGAACCAGGCTTTTATTTGGGCAAGGCAATCGAATATACCAATCATTAGCGAAATAGAGGTTGCCTCGATTTTGTGCCCTGCACCAATCATTGCCGTCACCGGTTCAAACGGCAAGACTACTACGGCTACTTTGATTGGCAAAGTTATAGAGGCAAGCGGGAAAAAGGCCTTTGTCTGCGGTAATATCGGAAATCCCTTTTGCGGAGAGCTGGAAAAGATCGAGGCAGCTGATTTCGTGGTTTTAGAGGTAAGTTCTTTCCAGCTTGAAACCATACAGTCATTCCATCCGAAGATTGCGCTCATTCTTAATTTCAGCCGCAATCATCTCGATAGATATAGTAATATGCAGGAATATTTGGAAGCAAAGAAAAAAATATTTATGAACCAGGGTAAGGGCGATTTCCTGGTTTTAAACTCAGAAGATAGTGTTTTAAAAGAGTTGGGCAAAGAAGCCAGGTCAAAGGTGGTATTCTTTAAGGCCGAAAATAATCTTAATCCTAATCAGGCTGCGGTTTTAAGCGTGGCCTCAATATTGGGGATAGGCAAAGAGGCCTGCCTGCAGGTCTTCAATGAATTTAAAGGCATAGAACATCGCATGGAGCAGGTGGCAGAAATTAACAATGTAAGATTTATCAATGACTCTAAGGCGACGACAGTAGAGTCTTGTATGTGGGCGTTAGACAATATCTCTTCGCCGGTTATTTTAATTGCCGGAGGTAAAGACAAAGGGGTTGACTACAATATAATCTTGGAACCGCTGCGGCGTAAAGTCAAAGAAGTAATTTTGATTGGAGAGGCAAAGAAAAAACTGGATTCTGCTTTCCGGGGGCACATTGCCCTGGATGAAGCAAATTCTCTGGAGGAGGCTGTGCAAAGGGCTTATTTTAAGGCCAGCCCCGGAGACTGTGTATTGCTCTCTCCGATGTGCGCCAGTTTTGATATGTTTGCCAATTATGAGGAGAGAGGCAGGGTTTTTAAGCGGGCAGTCAGTGTTTTAGCAAAAGAGAAGAAATCGAATGCTTAGAAACATCAGGATAAATTTATTTACGGTAACCGTAATTTTGATCTGTATAGGTGTTGTGATGATTTATAGTGCTTCCAGCATTTATGCCTGGGAGCGCTATAAAGATAGCCTGTTCTTTTTAAAGAGGCATATCATTTTTTTGCTTATCGGTTCCTTGCTTAGTTTTTTTATGATGAGCATTGATTATCGCAGATTAAGGGAATATGCCAAACCTCTTCTAATCGTTTCTTTTTTACTTCTCGTTTTGGTACTCATCCCGGGGTTAGGCAGGGAGGTTTCAGGTGCGCGCAGATGGTTTAGATTTAAATTCATCAGCTTCCAGCCTTCAGAATTAGCGAACCTGGCTGTGATTATTTATACGGCAGATTTTATCGCCCGTAAAGGAAACCTGATTAAGACATTCTGGAAAGGATTTATGCCGCCGGTTTGCGTCTTGGGCGCCACGGCATTATTAATCCTTCTCCAGCCTGACCTGGGGACTACGCTGTCTTTAGGAGTTGTAATTTTCATTATGATCTATATTGCAGGAGTAAGAGGGACATATCTTTTAACCGTGCTTCTTACGAGCCTGCCGTTTCTTTATTTTTTAATATTTTCTGTGCCTTACAGAAGAATGAGGATCCTGGCCTTTTTAAATCCCTGGCTTGATCCTAAAGGAAGCGGATTTCAGATTATTCAGTCGCAAGTGGCCCTGGGTTCAGGGGGGATATTCGGGATTGGCCTGGGCCATTCAAAGCAAAAGCTATTTTATCTGCCGGCTGCGCACACAGATTTTATTTTTTCCATTATCGGAGAAGAGCTCGGCCTGATCGGTACTATCGGCGTAATATTGTTATTCATAATTTTTATCCACCAGGCAATAAAGGTTATCAAAAATATTCCTGATAAATTCGGTTATTTTTTAAGCCTTGGCCTCGTATTAATGATTTGCCTTAAGGCAATTGTAAATATCGGGGTATCTTGCGGAATATTCCCTACGAAAGGGCTGCCGCTTCCTTTTATCAGTTACGGCGGGTCATCTTTTATCTTTGATATGATCAGCGTAGGCATAATTTTAAACGCAGCGCGTACAGGAGAATATCCGTAATTAAGTGATAGGCCGTAGGTCATAGGTGGTAGGTAATTATATGAAAATACTAGTGGCTACCGGATCAAGCGGCGGGCATATCTTTCCCGCCTTAAGTTTTATCGATACCTTAAAAATAAAGAATAAAGATATAGATATACTTTTAGTCTTACCGCAAAAAAGTATTTCCAGGAATCTTGATCAAAAAGGATATAAGATTAAATATCTGCCGATTTCTCCGGTTAGATTCAGCCTCAAGCTTGAGAATCTAAAGGCGATCCCGAGGAATATCTTAGCGGTTATCGATTCGGTGAGGATATTGGCAAATTTTAAGCCCGATATAGTGGTGGGTTTCGGGAGTATCAGTTCTCTGCCTTTGGTGTTTTTTGCCTGGTTTTTCAGAATCAATACATTAATTCATGAGCAAAATGTTTTACCCGGGAAGGCAACCAGGTTTTTGGCTAAATTCAGCGATAAGATTGCGGTTTCTTTTGAAGAGACAAAAGAATATTTTAGAGATAAGAACAATGTTGTTTTAACCGGTAACCCGCTGCGTGTAAACCTGGTCCGTATAGACAAAAAGAGTGCTTTGGATTTCTTTGGCTTCCAGGAAGGTAAATTTACTATTCTTGTTATCGGCGGAAGCCAGGGCAGCCATAAAATTAATCAGAGATTTTTTGAGTTTGTCTCATCTTTAAGCGATAAAGGGGCAATACAGATAATTCATTTGAGCGGCAGCAGTGATTATGATACCCTCAAAAAAAGCTACAGCGGCGTTCCCATAGAAGTAAAATTATTTGATTTTCTGGATCAGGTTGAATATGCCTATAGCGCTGCAGACCTGGTGATTTCCAGGGCCGGCGCCATGGCGATTACCGAGGCAATGCATTACAAGGTACCGGCAATATTAATTCCTTATCCTTATGCACAGAAGCACCAGTTTTTAAACGCAAAAGTCCTGGAGAAAAAAAATTGCGCAGTGATTATTGACGATAATAACCTTAACCTCCAGGCCTTAAAACAAGTAGTTGAGCCTTTGATCTATAATCCCGGAGGCCTAGAAAATATGCGCCGGAGTTTTGATGAATTTTTCTTAAATAATGCCAATGAAAGGCTGGTAAATGAAATTGCGAATTTTTAAGGCCGTCTTAATCCCTGTTATCTTGTTTTTTTGCTTTTGTAGTGCCCAGGCGCAAGATGAGATAAAATGGAATGTTGAGAAGAGCACGCATTTTTTAGTATATTACAAGGATGCCAAGAAGGATTTCATTGACGAGATTATCCGCTATTCAGAGGATTACTATGACAAGATTGCCGATAATCTTGGGTTTCGAAGATATGACTTTTGGCTTTGGGATAACCGGGCCAAAATTTATATTTATGATGATGCTGATGATTATCAGGATTCTACAGGCCAGTCAAGTTTATTTGCCGGGCATGCCAGCATTAAAAACAAAACCATTTACACCTATCCTTATGAATATGGTTTTTTTGAGACTACCCTTCCGCATGAGATGGGCCATATTATATTCAGGGAATTCGTAGGTTTTGACAATCCTGCTATTCCTCTTTGGCTGGATGAGGGAGTTGCCTCTTTTCAGGAAAGCGCCAGGATTTATTCGGCGGATGCGATTGTCCAGGCCAGTATCCGTGACGGGCAATTTATGCCTTTGGAGGATTTGTCCTTAAGGGGGCCTTTGCAGTTTCAAAACAGAAACACGGTGAATATATTTTATGCCGAGTCAGTAAGTATTGTAAATTATCTGATCAAGCAATTCGGACGAGATAATTTTGTGCGTTTTTGCCAGAGGTTGAGGGATAGAAGGAGCTTACAAGACGCGCTGGATTATACATATTCTTTTAAGAACCTACAGGACCTGGGCAATGCCTGGAAGAAGAAATTAACCAATGAATAAACAAGTGCATTTTATAGGTATCGGCGGGATCGGGATGAGCGGAATCGCACAACTTTTTTTATGCCGGGGTGCCAAGGTGAGCGGTTCAGACTTGAAGCAATCAAAGATTACCGATGCCCTGCAGGCAGCAGGCGCAAAAATATTTATCGGGCACAATGCGGAAAATACCAACGGCGCTGGATTAGTGGTTTATTCCTCGGCAATTAAAGACGATAATCCGGAAATTCAACAGGCAAGGAAAAAGAACATCCCCCTGATTAAAAGGGCGCAGGCGCTTGCTGAATTAATGCAGGATAAAACCGTGATTACGGTTACCGGCAGCCACGGTAAAACTACCACCACATCGCTTGTTTCCTGTCTTTTGATGGAGGCAGGGCTGAATCCTACCGTAGCAATCGGAGGCATCTTAAGGAATATAGAAAAAAATGCCTGTTTTGGAAACGGAAAATATTTTGTCGCAGAGGCTGACGAATCAGACGGTTCATTTTTATATTATCAGCCGAAGTATTCGATTATAACCAATATTGACCATGAACACCTTGATTATTACAAAGATTTCAAGAATGTGATTAATACATTCAGGGAATTCCTGAATAAAACCGATAATTCCGGATGCGTATTTTGCTCAAGTGACGATGTTAACCTTGGGCGAATTTTAAAAGAATACAAAAATAAATTTATTCTTTTTGGTTTAAATAACAAGGCGCAGATTTATCCGAAAAATATAGTAATGCATGAATTAAGCTCGCAATTTGACTGTTTTTATGGAGATAAGTTTGTTTCTAGCTTTTCGCTTCCCTTGGGAGGCCTGCATAACATCTCTAATGCACTTAGCGTGATTGCCTTAGGAACAGAGCTGGGGATTGACACAAGGTTCATTAAGTCTGCATTGGGCAATTACAAGGGTGCGGGCCGGCGCATTGAAATTAAATTTAAAAATAATGATTATTTGATTATTGATGATTATGCGCACCACCCGACTGAAATTAAGGCGACGCTCTCGGCGCTGCGCAATATAAAATCAAACAGGCTGATTGCAGTTTTTCAGCCGCATCGCTATACGCGCACAAAATTACTTTTTAAGGAATTCACCCGGGCCTTTGATTTAGCGGATAGAGTCGTGATTACGGATATCTATCCGGCAAGCGAGCCGCCATTGGAAGGCATCACAGGAGAAAGCCTTGCCAGGCAGATCAAGATAAACTCGGGCGGGAAAAAAGTAGATTTTGTCCCGAAAGAAAAAATTAGTGAGTACATTTTAAATGAGATTGAACCCGCTGACCTTGTGGTTACTTTAGGGGCAGGGGATATTTCTAAGGTAAACGATGAACTGGTGGAAAAAATTAAAAGGCGAAACCAGGCTTAATGAAGGGCTTAAAAGGCACACGACTTTTAAAATCGGCGGGCCGTGTAAATACTTTATTGCGCCCAAGGATGCCGCTGATTTAAAATTATTGCTTAAGCTTTTAAAAAGTTATAAAATTCCCTTTTCGGTTTTGGGAAGCGGAAGCAATATATTGGCCTGTGATCATATTCTGCAGCGCGCAATCATCAGGCTCAGCTTGCCTTACTTTACTAAAATTAAATTTAAGGCCACAAGCGTTAAAGTTGGCGCAGGAATAAAGCTCGCCAGGCTTGTTTCTCTTGCCAAAGAAAAAGGCCTTTCCGGTTGTGAATTCCTGGCCGGTATTCCAGGCACAGTTGGCGGCGCGATCATCATGAATGCAGGCACAGGGCATCCTAAAAAAAATTTATCAGATTTAGTGGTAAATGTCCTGGTAATGGATTATAATGGTAAGGTTAGTTTGTTAAAGAAAAGCGATATTAAATTTGCTTATCGCAGCTCAAATTTAAAAAAATATATTGTCTTGAGCGCCTGTTTGAAGCTAGAGAAGAAAAAGAAAAGCGAGATAGGGAAAAGAATAAAGGAATATCTCGGCTATAGGGTTTCTAGGCAAGACTATAAAACGCCTTCTGCCGGTTGCGTGTTTAAGAATCCCAAAGGCGATTCTGCGGGCAGGCTGATTGAGCTTTGCGGATTAAAAGGGAAAAGAATCGGCGGCGCCAGAATTTCGCCGAGGCACGCAAACTTTATTATCAATACAAAAAATGCCCGGGCAGAAGAGGTGTTAAGGCTGATGGGCCTGGCAAAAAAAGCGGTAGAGAAAAAATTCAAGCTTAAATTAATTCCGGAGATAGAGATATGGCTTTAGAGTATTCTGGTTTAGGCAGGATCGGGGTCTTGATGGGAGGGCCATCCTCGGAGAGAGAGATTTCATTAAAATCCGGGAAATCAGTATTCGATGCCTTGAGGCAAATCGGAGTAAATTGTGTAGCGATAAATATAGTGAATGATGATAGAGATGAAAATATCGAGTTGATAAAATTACAGGGAATAGATTGCGCATTCCTTGCTTTGCATGGCCATTTCGGAGAAGATGGCTCAATTCAGGAGATCCTCGACACCCTGGAAGTGCCTTATACCGGATCTAATTCCCTGGCAAGTAAATTAGCCATGGATAAGATTGCCTCAAAGCAGGTGCTTGAGATTTGCGGTATTCCGGTCCCTGGTTACCAGGTTATCGATAAATTAGTTTATAACAAAAACTGGAAGCCTGAAGCCAAGTTTTCTTTCCCTTTAATAGTTAAGCCGGCTGGCAATGGTTCAAGCATCGGATTATCGATCGTGGACAGAAATGATGAATTAGGCAAGGCAATTGAGTTGGCGTTTCAGTATGATGAAAAGGTGCTTGTCGAAGAATTTATTTTTGGCCGGGAATTAACCGTCGGTATCTTGGCTGATAAGGCGCTGCCCGTGATCGAGATAGTGCCAAAGCACAGGTTTTTTGATTACGCGGCAAAATATCAGGCAGGGCTTACGGATTATATTATTCCGGCTCACCTCGATAGCAATATCGCCGCGCTGGTGCAGGAAACTGCGCTTAAGGTGCACCGGTTCTTGGGTTGTTCGGGCTGTTCCCGAGTGGATATAATTTTAAGTAATGATAATCGTCCTTATGTCTTAGAGTTAAATTCTATACCCGGCATGACGCCGATGAGCCTTGTACCAAAAGCAGTCAAGGTTTTGGGTATGGATTTCCCTCAATTTTGCATCAAGTTGATAGAATTAGCATATGAGAAAGCAGAAATTCAGGCCGCCAGCTAAGCTGATTGTAATTATAATAGTTATCTGTATCGGCATATTTATTATCGGAGAGTCGGGTAAATCATTACGTAATGCCGGTTATTTTAGGATAAAAGAGATAATTATCAAATCAGGCGATACAGTCAACCTTTCGAATTTAAAGGGGCATAATATTTTCGAGGTTGACCTGAACAAACTCTCACGGCACTTAGAGATCGTCTATCCGAATTATAAAAAGATCATGGTAGTAAGAATACTGCCTGATAAATTATTCGTAGATTTTATAAAGCGTACGCCTGAGGCGTATATTAAACTTTATAAATATTATTATATCGATAGAGATGCGGTTGTATTTGATGCATTGAACTTTACGGGCGACCCGGGTTTACCCGTAATCACGGGATTAGAGACAAAGCTCTTTGGGGTGAAATCCGGCAGGGCCTACGATCTGAATGAAATTAAATCAGCCCTGGAGATAATCAGAGAAATTAAGAAATCGCGGGCGCTTAGAGATTATCGAATCAAAAGAATAGATGTGGCGAGCCTGGATAATAGTTCCGTATTTCTCACTTATTTTTCGGGCCAGGACAAAGCCTTAAATAACGATAATAAACCGGTTAGTGACCTATTAGAAGTTAAAATCGGGCAAGGTAATATATTTGACAAGGTAAATATTTTAAACAGCTTGTTATCCCAGGTTAATAGCGACAGGTTTAATATTAAATATATCGATTTACGATTTAAAGAACCAGTGATTAAATTAAAGGATAACGAAAAGAAGCGCTAGGAAGAGGAGCAGGGGGCAGTTGAATATTTTTAGTAATAACTATATCTGTGCTTTGGATTTGAGCTCAAGTAAAGTCGCGGGCGTAGCCTGTAAGATAAATAAAAGAAAAATATCAGAAATGTTCTTTGAGTCCATGCCGTCCCGGGGAATTAAATTCGGCTCTATTTCGGATTCGATCGAGCTTATTTCTTGTGTCGAGAGTATTATGAAAAAATTAAAAGAGAAATCCGGGATAAATATTAAATATGTCTATGTGAATATCTCGGGCCAGGATATTGCGACCAGGCACAGCCAGGCAATTATACCACTTGCAGAAAGAGGCAATAAGGTCATCACCATCTCCGATATCCATAAAGTCAATGAGCAGGCAAGGATCTTGGGATCAAGCCTGGAAGAAGAAATTATCGATCAAATCCCATTTAGCTATACCTTGGATTCGAAAAACAACATTGCCAATCCTATCGGTTTATATAGCCATAAGCTGGAGGTTGATTTATTTCTTATTTTCGCAAAGCTTGCTTCTATTCAGACCCTTTCCCGGGCAATGAATCAATCCGGATTAGAGATTAAAGATTTATTTTTCTCAAGCCTGGCTACTTATCAGGCTGTATTTTGCGATAATCTAAAAAGAGGGATCAACGTCCTCTGTGATATCGGCTCTGACATAACAGAAATATTGGTTTTTAAAGACGGCTTATTAAAAAATATCGAAATCCTGCCTATTGGCGGTGATGATATTACGCTTTCTCTGGCAGAAAAATTTCAGATACCTCCTGAATTAGCAGAAGATGTAAAAAAATCATATGCCTCGGTGCAGGATGCGGGCCGTATTGATGAAAATAAAGAAATCCTGGTGAAGAAAAACAATAAGTACCTTCCGATAAGGCAGAGAGAGGTCGTAGAGTCGGCTACTGCCAGTGCCAATGAGATTGCCGCAACCATAAAAGAAAAAATTGAGAATATCGTCGAGATTAACAAAATCAATAACTTCATTGCTTCCGGCAGGACCGTGTTGCTGGAAGGTTTCTTAGAGATGCTTGAGGCAAATTTAACCACCGCGGTAAAGCTGGGACGAATTAATAACCCAAAAGAGGCATCAATACTAAACATTCCTGATTTGTCAGGCCAGAGATATCTGACTTATTTGACCTGCCTGGGCATGATTTCCAAGGCATTGGACAGCGAACAATTCCAAATTACTGCCATGGTTGATTCCAATCCCAACCCTTTGTCAAAAATATTAAATAAGGTCAAAGAGGTCTATCTCGAGTATTTTTAAGGATATGATTAAGGATAATATTAATGAGATTAAAGAGCGGATTTCGAGTGTATGTGCTAGGGTTAAGAGAGATCCTGCGGCAATTACCATTGTTGTGGTTACAAAAAATCGTACTCCCGAAGAGATAAAAGAAGCACTTGATTCTGGATTGACTGAGATTGGCGAGAACAAAGTTCAAGAAGCTCTTTTAAAATACGACGTCCTGCATCCTACATCCAACGTCCAACATCCAATGAAGTGGCACATGATCGGCCATCTTCAGGGTAACAAGGTGAAAGAAGCAATAAAAATTTTTGATTTGATTCAATCTGTGGATAGTTTACGCTTAGCCCAGGAAATTGATAAACAGGCAGCAAAAATCAATAAAATTCAGGATATTTTACTTGAGGTAAAGACTTCTCCTGAAGCAACTAAATTTGGGCTTCAGCCAGAAGAAGTAATCGGCGTCCTGAAGGCGGCCTCAGAATTAAAGTATATAAAGGTAAGAGGCCTGATGACTATCGCGCCAATTGTAGATAATCCGGAACAAGCGCGCCCCTACTTTAGAAGATTAAGAGAATTGCGCGATAAAATTGTTCCACTGTCAACTGTCAACTGTGAACTGTCAACTCTTTCCATGGGCATGACTGATGATTTTGAGGTAGCTATAGAAGAGGGCGCAAATATGATCAGGCTGGGCAGGGCAATATTTGGATAAAAATGAATAAAACAATCGGAATCATTGGTTTTGGGAATATGGGGCAGGCAATTGCCCAACAACTCAAAAACGATTACCAGATTTATTGTTTTGATAAAGATAAATCCAAGACATCTTCGCTTAGCGGCATACAGGCCACGAGCAATGTCCCGGAGTTGCTGGATAAGACAGAAATTATCATACTTTCCATAAAACCGCAGGATCTCGACGCTCTTTTAAAAGAAATTAAGCCATATCCTCATTTAGCCGATAAGGTATTTATTTCGATTGCCGCTGGGATTTCTACTTTTTATATCGAGAAAAATTTAGGGATTGTGCGGGTGATCAGGGCAATGCCGAATATCGCGCTTACTGTAGGAGAAAGCATGACTTGCCTATGTAAAGGAAAATTCGCCACAGGCGAGGATTTTGATGCGGCAGAAGATTTATTCGAATTTGCCGGAGAGATATTGGGATTGGATGAGGCAATGATTAATGCAGCAACGGCAATTTCCGGAAGCGGGCCAGCCTGGTATTTCGAAAGAGTAAATCTAAATTACGAACGTTGGCAGAATAACCGTGCAGCTTTTATTAAAGAATTCATTATAGATTTAAAAGAGGCGGCAATTAAATTAGGGTTTAATCCATTTCAAGCTGGATTTTTGTCATCAACAACCGCGCATGCCAGTGACCTGATGCTTACGAAACTAAACAAGAAAGCTATAGAGTTAAGGGATCAGGTTGCTTCAAAAGGCGGGACCACTGAAGCCGGACTGAAAGTCTTGCATAGCGGCGGTTCTTTGATTGAGGCAATAAAGGCAGCGCAAAAACGCGCAGAAGAATTATCTAGGGGAGAGTAGATCATGGGAAAAATCGGAATCATTGGCGGCAGCGGCTTATATAAAATAGAGGGAATAAAGAATATCAAAGAAATAAGCGTAAGCACCCCTTTTGGTAAACCATCGGGTAAGTTTATTTCCGGAAGCCTGGAGGGGAAAGAAGTTGTTTTTCTGCCGCGCCATGACATCGGGCACAGGCTTTGCCCGAGCAAGATTAATTACCGCGCGAATATCTATGGAATGAAAAAACTCGGGGTAACTAATATTATTTCCGTGACTGCCTGCGGCAGCCTAAAAGAAGAATTAAGGCCGTTGGATTTTGTAGTAGTTGACCAATTTGTTGACCGTACGAATAATGCCCGGGAAATGACATTTTTCGATAATGGGGTGGTTGCGCATATAGTTTTTGCGCATCCGATTTGTAGTGAGTTGGCTCAGGCAATTTATCAGGCGGGCAAGAGTTTGAATTTAAGGATCCATAAAGGCGGCACATATATAAATATGGAGGGCCCGGCATTCTCTACCCTCGCGGAATCAAATCTTTACCGCAGCTGGGGTATGGATGTTATCGGCATGACGAACATGTCCGAAGCAAAATTGGCCCGGGAAGCGGAAATTTGTTACGCCACGCTTGCGGCAATCACCGACTATGATTGTTGGCATCCGCAACACGCAAGCGTGACACTGGAGATGATAATTGATAATTTGATGAAGAATGTAGAGAATTCAAAGAAAATGATTTCTCTGATGATTAAAAATATTGATGAGAAACGCCATTGTAATTGCCATGATGCGTTAAAACACGCAATTGTTACAGACCGGAAGTATATCTCGGCAAAAGAAAAGAAAGAATTAGGAATAATTATCAGTAAGTATATTAAATAAATATGGAATACAAGTCTACTCTAAATTTACCGCAAACAAATTTTCCCATGAAGGCAGACTTGCCTAAGAGGGAACCAGGCATGTTGCAGGGCTGGCAGGATAAAGATCTCTATCAGTCGATCCTTAAGAAGCCGGGCGAAAAAGGAAAATATATCCTGCATGATGGGCCGCCTTATGCCAATGGGGATATCCATATCGGACATGCCTTAAATAAAACCCTTAAGGACATTGTGATAAAGTATAAAACCATGCGCGGATTTAATTCAGCTTATGTCCCGGGATGGGACTGCCATGGCCTACCCATCGAACACCAGCTCTTTAAAGAGTTAAAAATAAACAAATATCAAATCTCGCAGATTGAATTCAGAAAAAAGGCCTTTGAATATGCCATGCGTTATGTCACTACGCAAAAAGAGCAATTTAAGCGGCTTGGCGTATTCGGCGACTGGGGCAATCCTTATTTGACCTTAACCCCCGATTATGAAGAAGCGATTGTCAGGTCTTTTAATGAATTAGTGAAAAAAGGTTATGTCTATCGCGGTTTAAAACCCGTGAATTGGTGTTTTAGATGCGAGACTGCTTTAGCAGAGGCAGAAGTGGAATACGAAGACCATGCCTCGCCGTCAATTTATGTAAAGTTTAAATTAGACCAGGCTAAGGATTTCGCTGGGGATAGCTATTTGGTGATCTGGACCACTACTCCCTGGACTTTGATTGCCAATGTTGCGGTGGCTGTGCATCCTGATTTTACCTATACCTATATTAAGACAGACAAGGGCAACCTGATTTTAGCCAAGGATCTATTAAGCAATGCCCTGGCGCAAATCGGCATAGAAAAATATGAGGTGATAAAGGAAATTAAAGGCAGCGATCTGGAAGGGCTGGTTTATAGCCATCCCTTTGGCCTAAGAAAAGGCCGCGTAGTCCTGGCAAATTATGTTTCCAAAGATGAGGGCACAGGATTAGTGCATACTGCCCCCGGCCATGGCAACGAAGATTATCTTACAGGTGTAAAATATAAATTGGATATTATTATGCCTGTGGATTCTAAGGGAAATTTTGATGCTACCGCCGGAGAATTTAGCGGTTTGAATATCTTTGACGCGAATAAACTGATTTTAGAGAAACTCCAGAATATCCAGGCCCTGCTTTTTAATTCACAGATTCAACATTCCTACCCGCATTGCTGGCGCTGCAAGAATCCGATAATTTTCCGCGCCACCAAACAATGGTTTCTGGATATTGATAAAGATGATTTAAGAAAAAAACTGCTGCGTGCGATTGATAAAGATGTAACCTGGATTCCTTCTGTTGGTAAAGAGAGAATTTCCGCAATGGTGGAATTAAGGCCGGATTGGTGCCTGTCGCGCCAGCGTTATTGGGGTGTGCCGATCCCTGCGCTTGTCTGTAATTCCTGCCACGAGCAATTTTTTGATACTAATGTAATCGAAAAATTTAGCCAAACTATAATTAAAGAAGGTTCTGACAGTTGGTTTGAAAGAGATATAAAGGATTTTACCGGCAATGATATGTCCTGCCCGAAATGCAAATCAAAAGAAATTTCTAAAGGCGCTGATATTCTGGATGTCTGGTTCGATTCCGGGGTGAGCAGCCAGGCAGTTTTAAAAAAGCGCAAGGAATTAGAATTTCCCTGTGATTTATACCTTGAGGGCTCTGATCAGCACAGGGGATGGTTTCAATCGTCGATTATCCCGGCAATGTGCATCGACGAAAAGCCGCCGTTTAGAAACGTATTGACGCATGGATTTGTCGTTGATGGCATGGGTAGAAAAATGTCAAAATCCGTTGGGAATGTGATTTCTCCTTTTGATATTATCAAGGATTACGGAGCGGATATCCTGCGTTTATGGGTGGCCTCAAGCGACTATAATGAGGACATTAGGATTTCTAAAGAAATATTGACCCGGCTTTCCGAGGCCTATCGCAAGATTCGTAATACCGCCAAGTTTATCTTAAGCAATCTTTATGATTTTGATCCGGAAAAAGACAGGGTGGAATATAAGAATTTAAAGGCAATTGATAAATGGATATTGCAGGTGATGCAGTCAGTTTTGACTGATGTAGAAAATTCCTATGATGCCTTTGAATTCCATAAGGCCTATAAATCCATTTATGATTTTTGTAATGAGCAGTTGTCCATGTATTATCTGGATATGGTTAAAGGCAGGCTTTATACTTTTGCGGCGAATTCAGTGGAACGCAGGGCTGCGCAAACTGCGATGCATGAATGCTTGAATGCTCTTACTCGCATGATTGCGCCGATCCTTGTTTTTACTGCAGAGGAAATTTGGCAGAATATGCCGAAAGAGGCAAGGGAAAAAGAAAAAATAAGCGTGCATCTCCTGGATTGGCCAGTGCGGCATGAATGTATGTCCGTAAAGACTGGGGTTGAAGAAGCAGTTAAGCTGATTCCAGACGTGGCCAAGGTGCTGGAAGAAAAAAGGGTAAATGGCGAAATCGGCAGCTCCTTCGATGCGCAAATAAATCTGTTGACAAAGAGTGAAGATCGTTATAAATTCTTAACAAGCTTGAAAGAAGATCTTTGCGAGATATTTAAGGTTTCCCAGGTAAAGATTGAGATTGTGCCGGATTTGGATTGCGAAATAAAAATAACCGCGGCAAAGGCAGATGGATGTAAATGCGTGCGCTGCTGGAATTATTCGTCTTTCGTAGGTAAAGATAAAGAGCATCCGGAAATTTGCGATAATTGTTTAAAGGCCATAACGGAGGGTAAATTAAAGTGAAAAAAAATAAAAAGAAGGCTGTGAGAAAAACAAAAAAGATTGCTCGTAAGTCTTGTACGCCTCACGGCAGGACCAAGAAAATGAGCAAAAAAGAACTGTCCGAATTTAAGAAGCTGATTCTTAAGATAAAAGACGAGATCCTTGATGATATAAAACATATTTCCGATGACACCCTGAAAAAATCACAGAAGGATGCCTCCGGAGATATCTCCGGCTATACCTATCATATGGCTGATGTGGCAACCGATACCTATGACCGCGAATTTTCTCTTAGCCTCGCCTCCAATGACAGACAGTTCGTTTATGAACTGGAAGATGCCTTAAAGAGGATGGATGACGGTATATTCGGCATATGCGAAAGCTGCAAATGCCTGATTAGCAAAAACAGATTAAAAGCCGTTCCCTACGCACGCCTTTGTGTTAAATGCCAGGAAAAACAAGAAAAACGATAAGTATAGTAGCGCTTATTCTTTTTTTCGATCAGTTATCCAAATACCTGTTATCAAAAAGCCTGCCATTAAATCAACCAGTCCCTCTAATTAAAGGAATATTAAATTTAACCCTCGTGCATAATCGCGGGGCGGCATTCGGAATCCTGAAAAATCAGCTGCCTTTGTTTATCCTGACGGCTGTAATAGCAATTGTCCTGATATATCTTAACCTGAAAAAAAACGGACGGCACCAATCCCAGGCCTATAATATTTCCTTGAGCCTGATTTTAGCCGGAGGCCTGGGCAATCTTATTGACCGGGTGTTTTTCGGATATGTGATCGACTTCTTGGATTTTCGAGTTTGGCCGGTATTTAACATCGCCGATTCGGCCATTACCATCGGCGCAATTATTTTAGGCTGGACAATATTAATGACAAATGACAAAATTCAAATGTCAAAATAAATCCAAAATTACAATGTCAAATAAATAAAAAGTTTTGACATTTGGAATTTAAAATTTTAATTTATTTTGGATTTTGTGCTTTGTAATTTGAATTTAAATTATGTATACCGAAATCTGTAAAATAGGGCCATTTACGATTTTCTCTTACGGGTTGATGCTGGTAATCGCATTCCTCGTTGCAACATATCTGTCCACCAAACAGGCAAAAAAAGAGAAAATCAACCCGGAGATCATTTCCAATCTTTTATTCATTGCTTTTATTTCCGGGATTGCGGGGGCGCGGATTTTTTATATCTCCTATAACCTGAGTTTTTATCTAAAAAATCCGCTGGAGATACTCATGTTCCAACATGGAGGGATGTCCTGGTTCGGAGGGCTGATTCTAGGGCTTAGTGCAAGTATTTTTTATATTAAGAAAAAAGGCTTGAGTATCTATAAGATATTGGATCTTATTATACCTTTTGTTGCCTTGGCCCAAGCAATCGGCAGAATCGGCTGCCTTTTAAACGGCTGTTGTTTCGGCCGAGAAACTTCTGGCTTCGGCCTGTATTTTCCAGTGCATGATGCAGTATTGATTCCTACACAGATATATTCCTCGTTCCTTCTGGTCATCATTTTTATTGTCTTAAGATTTTTACAGGAAAGGCCGCACAAAAGCGGGGAGATTTTTTTCTCCTACCTATTATTATATTCCTTGAAAAGATTTTTTATCGAATTCTGGCGCGCGGATAATCCTGCGTTTTGGCTGGGCCTGACGTTATTCCAGCTCTTATGTGTATTAATGTTCGTGATCGCCCTGGTAAAATTGATTTCAATGAAACAGCATCATAATACCTAATCGCTATGCAAGAATACATCCTGAATGTCCCTCCCGATGATAAAGGTAAACGCCTGGATATATTTATCTGTGATTATTCCAAATTGAATGGCTTGGGCCTTTCACGGGAATCGATCCAGAAATTAATCGCCGGCGGTAATATCACCGTTAAAAATTCATCAGGTTTAAAACCGCATTATAAAATAAAACCCGATGACGAAATCAGGATCATTATAGAAGAAAAAAAATCATCTCCTTTAAAACCCGAAGATATCGACCTTGATATTATTTATGAAGATAGCGACCTGGCAATCATCGATAAGCCGATAGGATTGGTTGTGCATCCGGCGCCGGGTAATTATGAACACACCCTGGTGAATGCCCTGCTTTTTCATTTTAAAACCCTTTCCGATATCAACCCCTTGAGGCCCGGCATAGTCCACCGTTTAGACAAAGATACCTCGGGGTTGCTGGTAATAGCGAAAAATAACGCGGCCCACCTTGCCCTGGCCGAACAATTCGCCGTGCATTCGATTAAACGTAAATACGCGGCACTCGTAAAAGGAAAGATGGAATTTGATGAGGATGTCGTTGAGTTGCCGATAGGCAGGCATCCCTACAAAAGAAAAGATATGGCCGTGGGTTTTAATGATCATGCAAAATATGCAAAAACGCTTTATCGCACGATTAAGCGCAGCGAGGCCGCCAGCCTTTTAGAGTTAGAGCCGTACACGGGCAGGACACATCAATTAAGGGTGCATCTGTCTTATCTGGGGCATCCGATTTTAGGCGATACCAAATACGGTAAGAACAATGATTTCCCCAGGCTCGCCCTTCATGCCAAGTCACTGGGTTTTGTCCACCCCCGCACAAAGAAATTCGTCGAATTCACTTCTAAACTACCGGAAGAATTCACCCAATTTATTAAAAAAATCCCCAAAGCGTAAGTCGTTGCCATGGTTACAAATAATGCTTGATTTTTATTCTCTTGATACTATAATTAAAGATTAATAGGGTCAGATCCCATCAAAACCAAGGAGAGGAAAATGTTTAATAATAAAGCAAAGGGTTTAACTATTCTTTTGGTTATTTTAATCATCATTGCCTTGTCTTTATCAGGTGGGCTTTATTATCTCTTTCAAAAAGAACATACAAGTAACTTGGGCCTCACGAAACAACTGGCAGAAGTAAAAGAAAAACAGCTGCAGACAGAAGCCAAGTTATCCGAATCACAAAAGATGGTTGTCTCGCTTGAAGATAGAGTAAAAGATGCGCAGGGAAAGATCGACGCCTTGACCGTTACTTTGCAGGAAGAAAAAGATGCACGGCAAAAGGCAACAGATGAAGGCGCGCGGATTAAAATGGAATTAGATCAGCAGAAGACGCTGAAATCAGATTTGGAAAAAAGGCTTGGACAGGCAGAAGAAGGGCTTAAGCAATCACAGGGCCTATTGACTGAGTTAGAAGCAAAGAAAACAGAATTAGAAACGAAGTTGAGAGAATTAGAGGCAAAGTCACGTGAGTTGGAAGAAAAAGTCAAGGGGATTGAGTTGGGTACAATCGTTGTGGCACCTGAAGCAAAACAAGAAAAAACTAATAAAAAGAAAAGCGCAGCAGAATTAAAGCAAGAAAAAGAAGCCAAGAAACAAGCAGAATTAGCCAAGAAGGCAGAAGAGAAGGCCAAAAAAGATGCAGAGAAGGCCAGAAAAGAAGCAGATAAACTAAGATTACGTGCAGAAAAAGAAGAAAAGGCAAGGCTGGCTAACGAGGCAAAGAAGGCAAAGAAAACAGCAGAGAAAGAACAAAAGGTGGTTAAGCCGGCAGCTAGCGTTCCCTCTAATCTTGAAGGTTCTGTGGTCGTCGTGAATAAAGAATATAATTTTGCGGTTTTAAATATCGGCACCAAAGATGGAGTCAAGGAAGGCGAAGTTTTTGCGATTTATCACGATGATAATTACATCGGAGATACCAGGATAGAAAAAGTACATGATGCAATGGCAGCAGCAGGTTTTATCACGACAGATCTCAAACAAAAGATTGTCGAGGGCGATCGAGCAGTGATACAAAGAGATAAATGAGGCCCTATTCAGTTAAGCCTGTTTCACGCGTCAGGGGAGAAATTATTCTTCCCGGAGACAAATCAATTGCCCACCGTGCAGTAATCGTTAGTGCAATCTCCAGTGGCACGACCCTAATAGAAAATTTTCCTTCCAATAAAGATTGTCTTTGCACCGTCAATGTCTTTAAAAAATTAGGCATAAAGATTGTTAAGGGAAAAGTTTCCGACACAATCATTGTTATGGGTAGGGGGCTAAGCGGATTAAATCGTCCGCAAAGCTCTATTTTTGTCGCTGAATCAGGGACCACCCTTAGGTTGATCTTGGGGGTTTTGGCGGGACAGAATTTTAAGGTGACATTAACTGCCGGCCCGGCACTTTCTAAAAGGCCGATGTTACGCGTAACTGCCCCTTTAAGATTAATGGGCGCAGTTATTGATGCAGAACGAGCGCCGGGCGCACAACACGAAGAGCGCGCCCCGATTACTATGGAAGGATGCCCGCTCGGAGGGATCACCTATAAGATGCCTGTTGCTTCGGCCCAGGTAAAATCCGCGTTGCTTTTGGCTGCGCTTTATTCCAGGGTAAGCACGAAAATTATTGAGCCAATCAAAACCCGCGATCATACCGAGCGCATGCTGCAATTTTTTGGCGCAGACATAAAAATTAAAGATAATCAGGTAATTGTTACCGGAGGCAGGGAAATGATTTCACGCGGCTGCGTTTATGTCCCCGGCGATATCTCTTCGGCAAGTTTTTTTATCGTCGCAGCCTTAATTTTAGCGGATTCATATCTGGTGATCAAAAAAATAAGCTTAAATCCTTCGCGCACCGGAATAATCACGGTTTTAAAAAGAATGGGTGCCGAGATAAAAATAAACACGCCGCAAAATTATAAAATTACCAGCGGCGAATTAATCGGGGACCTGATTGTAAAAAATAGCAGTTTAAAGGGTGTAACAGTCAAGCGCAAAGAAATCCCCCTCTTAATAGATGAGCTGCCGATTTTGATGGTGGCAGCTTGTTTTGCTAAAGGTAAGACTACCCTGGAAGGGGTAGAAGAACTGCACGTCAAAGAAACCGACAGGGTCAAGTCTATGTGCACAAACCTGGCTAAGATGGGCGCCAATATTAAGGTTATTAAGCAGGGCAATTTGGAAAAAATAGTTATTCACGGGGCCGAGGGCCTGAAGGCTGCCAATGTCTCTAGCTTTAATGACCATCGTACGGCAATGAGTATGATCGTTGCCGGGTTAAAGGCATCTGGAAAGACCAAAATAGATGATATTTCCTGTATTGCCAAATCTTTCCCTAATTTCCTCGATATTCTAAATACTTTAGTAGAGTAATTTTTCTAACTTTTTATTTGACAGAGGGTTTAATCTTTGCTAGAATCCTTTCTACGTAACTTAACAAGCCTGACTCACCCCTAAACAGGAGATTCCTATGGCAAAATTCAGGGATTTATTCAAAAAATCATTCAATTATATCCTTGGTTTATTCTCTAATGACATGGGGATTGATTTAGGCACTGCCTCAACCCTGGTATATGTTAAGGGTGAAGGCGTAGTGCTTTGTGAGCCTTCGGTTGTGGCAATCGAACGCGGTACTTCGCATGTCCTGGCAGTTGGAGAAGAAGCAAAGCGCATGCTTGGCCGTACACCGGGAAATATTATTGCCATTAGGCCGATGAAAGACGGCGTAATCGCGGATTTTGAAATCACCGAAGCAATGCTTCGGTATTTTATTAAAAAGGTGCATCATCGCAGGGTCCTGGTCAGGCCGCGTATCGTGATTGCCATTCCTTCCGGGATTACCGAGGTTGAAAAACGCGCAGTGAAAGATTCAGCAGAGCGCGCAGGCGCACGGGAAGTTTTTTTAGTTGAAGAACCTGTTGCCGCAGCAATTGGCGTAGGCTTACCTATACAAGAGCCGATCGGCAACATGATCATAGATATCGGTGGAGGAACAACAGAGATTGCGGTAATTTCTTTGGCAGGAATTGTCTTTGCTAAATCCATTCGTATTGGCGGCGATGAAATGGATGACGCAATTGTCGAATATTTAAAGAAAACTTATAATTTAATGATCGGCGAACGCACTGCCGAAGATATCAAGATTAAAATTGGTTCTGCATATCCCCTGGAAGAAGAAATGACGCTTGAGGTAAAGGGGAGGGACCTGGTCGCAGGCCTGCCCAAGACAGTAACTATAACTTCCGAAGAAGTAAGAGAGGCATTGCAAGAACCATTGAGGGCAATTTTAGAATCGACAAAAATATCCCTGGAACGCACGCCACCAGAACTTTCAGCTGATTTAATCGAACACGGTATTGTCATGGCAGGCGGCGGTTCATTATTAAAAGGGCTCGACAAATTGATTGCTGAAGAAACGGGCCTTCCAGTTCATGTCGCGGACGATCCTTTGACTGCAGTGGCTAATGGTACAGGAAAGGTTTTAAATGAGATCCGGTACCTAAAGAAAGTCACCGTCCCGATAAAATCTGAGATGCATTCTTAGATGTGGCTAACTTCAATAAGAAAACAGTAACATTTTACCTCGTTCTATCCCTCGTCGTTTTATCTCTCTCCACATTAGTATCGCCCTTAAAAGAACCCGCGCTAATAATTTTAAAATTACCGCTTACTGTGTTAAGCCTTATTGACCGGGAAATAAATGGAATTATTTTTTACCATCGTAATTACGCCCAGAATGAACAGCTGCGTAATGAAATCGCTTTACTGAGGCAAAAAATAAATAATTCCAATGAGGTATATCTAGAAAATTCCCGCCTAAAAAATCTCGTTGCCTTAAAAAAAGATACTCCCTATAAAGTGATTGTCTCTAAGGTGATTGCGCGCTCTCCAGATAATTGGACCTCGGTTGTAATTATTGATAAAGGCAGGCACCACGGCATCAATAAAGGAAGTGTTGTTTTAAGCTACCTGGGGCTAGCAGGTAAAGTTATTGAAGCGCAAAATTTTACCAGCAAGGTGATGCTTGTCAATGATCCGAATCTTGCAGTCTCTTGTATTGACCAGAGGAGCAGGCAAGAGGGGCTGATTTCAGGTACGCTGGGGAATTCTCTGACTATGCGTTACCTGCCGCGTGATGCCGATGTTAGCGTAGAAGACGTAATTGTCACTTCGGGTTTGACGGAAAATTATCCCAAAGGATTATTGGTAGGAAAAATCGTCAGCGTAGGAGAGGAATTCTCCGGCCTTAGCCGCTATGCCATTATTAAGCCATGCGTTAATTTATACAACATCGAAGAGGTCTTGGTCATCATACCATGAAAAATTACCTGTTATTTTTCATCATAATTATCTTTGCCTGTATTCAGGTTACTGCCCTGAATTATTTCAGGATTTTTTCCGTAAAGCCGGATATTCTTTTTATCTCGATGGTTGCAGTCAGCCTTCTCTATAGCCCGATCTGGGCAATTTCTTTTAGTATCTTCGCCGGCATGCTCAAGGACCTCTTGGGTGTAAGTGCTCCTTGCCTTAATACTGTGTTATTTCCTATATGGTGTTTAATCATTATCAGATTAGGCAAAAAGATATCCCTGGACAGTAATCTGGCCAGGGTGATTTTAATTTTTCTTCTTATAATCATTAACGATATAGTTGTCAGGACGATAAATCTATCCGCCGGAAGCTTTACCTCTTCCGGAATTTTCTTTAAGATTTTATTTCTGGAATCAATCTATACCGCGCTGGTGTCTCCATTAATCTTTAGGGCCATTCAACATCCTTTCTTCGCAAGCTAAAATATGATGAGAACAAAAATTATTAACCTCTCAGTGATTTTTCTTTTTCTTTTATTGGGCCTGGGGATTTTTAAACTCTCGGTTATGCAGGGAGGAAAATTTAAAGAGCTAAGCAACAGGAATTGTATCCGTCTTATCCCGCAGCCTGGCGCGCGGGGAAGATTGCTTGATCGTAACCAAGAAGTGATTGTAGATAATTATTTGACTTATGATGTGATGATCCTGCCGCAAGAAAAAGAACAAATTGATAATGTCCTGTCCAGGGTAAATGAAATTTTAGGAGAAAACCCCAAGGAATTAAGGGATAGATTTAGAAGAGGATATCTGGCGCCTTTTTTACCTGTTTGTATCAAGAAAAATGTAGATGTGAAAAAAGCCATGGCGCTGGAGGAATTAAAGACCGATTTGCCTAATGTCATAGTTCAGCCCTGCCCTTTAAGAAAATATCCTTACGGCAGCCTTGCCAGCCATACACTGGGATATTTAAGCGAGATCGATTCATGGCGGCTTTCTAAACTGGAAAATTACGGTTATAATTCCAAAGATATCGTAGGTTTTGGCGGGGTAGAAGAAAAATATGATTATTTTATCCGGCAGGAGGAGGGTGCCCTGTCGGTCGAGGTTGACCACAAAGGAAAATTTGTCCGGGTATTAGGTTATAAGCCGCCGCAAAACGGCAGAGATGTTCAGCTGACTTTGGATTTGCGGATACAGAAAATTGCGGAAAATTCGCTTTCGGGCAGGCGAGGAAGCGTCGTGGTGATGGATCCCAATAGCGGGGAAATCCTTGCCATGGCAAGTTTCCCGACATTCAATCCTGCCATCTTTGTAAATAAAACCGGCCCTTCGATTGCCAAGGTTTTTACTGACCCGAATGCACCTTTGCTTAACCGGGCGATCAGCGGTGTCTATTCTCCCGGTTCGGTATTTAAAAATGTCGTTGCTTCTGCGGGATTAGAAACCGGGAAGATTAAACCCTCAACATCATTCTTCTGCAGCGGAAGCATGTTTGTCGGCAGAAGGTCGTTTAAGTGCTGGAATACGCATGGCCAACAGGATTTGAACGGGGCATTGGCGCATTCATGTGATATTTATTTTTACAGGACCGGCCTGGCAGTAGGCGCGCAACAGTTACATGATTACGCGATTAAATTCGGATTTGGAAAAAATACCGGGATTGATTTACCGTATGAGCTGGATGGTTTTGTCCCGTCGCCTTTATGGCGCAAGCTGACTAAATTTGCGAATTGGTATGATGGAGACACGGCGAACTTTTCCATCGGCCAGGGAGATTTAACGGTCACTCCTTTAGGGGTTACCCGGGTAATGGCAGCTTTTGCAAACAACGGATTCCTGGTTAATCCATATGTGGTAAAAAATATCTCCGGTTATGATGTTTCTTCTTATCATAAAAAAGCAGCAAAGTTAGCGATAAAAGAAGGAACGCTGCGTGCTGTAAACCAGGGCTTGAGAAAAGCAGTGTCTGATCCTGATGGGACTGCGAATGTACTCGCGACGCTTAGTGTGGCAGTTGCCGGAAAAACCGGCACGGTCCAGGTCGACCGTAAACAACCGCATGGTTGGTTCGTGGGATATTTTCCATATCAAGCTCCAAAATTTGTGGTTTGCGTTTTTCTTGAACACGGCGGTTCGGGTTTTGCCTCTACTGTATTAACTAAAGAGATTATTGAAAAGATGATTCAGGAAGGTTTGATTTAACCTATGCGCAATACCAAACTATTAATATTGGCAGTAGCACTGGCAATTACCTGTTTAGGCGTATTGTCCATTTATTCAAGCACCTATCAAAAAGAGGGGCAACTCTGGAAGCTGATTTACCAACGGCAGATCTTCTGGATTTTCTTGGGGGTGATTCTATATCTTTTCATTTCAAAATTGAATTATCGCACGCTTTGGGATATTACCTATATTCTCTATGCCATTGCAGTATTCTTTTTACTGCTGGTTTTTATTCTGGGAATCGTGCGTTTAGGGGCGCAGCGTTGGATGAGAATCGGATGGTTTAATTTTCAGCCTTCGGAACTTGCCAAGATAATCATGGTGATATTTTTGGCGCGTTATTTCAGCGCAAAATCAATAGATGACGTTTCTTTGAAAGTAAATAGATATGGAATAATCCGCGCTTTTATTGTGCCTTTTCTTTTTGTGGCGATACCCGTAGGCCTGGTCATCGAGCAGCCGGATTTAGGGACCGGGCTGATCATCATGTTTATTTTTATTGCGATGATGTATATGGGAGGGGTGCGTTTAAGGTACCTGCTCTTAATACTTCTGGCAGCACTTATTTCGCTGCCGATTATTTGGCAGTTCTTGCACGATTATCAAAAGGCAAGGCTGACAGTATTCTTGAATCCCAATATTGATCCCCTGGGGGCAGGTTATACGGTGATCCAGTCGAAAATTGCCATTGGTTCCGGAGGCTTCTTTGGCAAGGGCTGGTTATCCGGCACGCAGAGCCAGCTTTATTTTCTTCCTGAGGCGCATACTGATTTTATCTTTGCCACATTTGCAGAGGAGTGGGGATTTTTCGGCACTGCAGTATTATTATTTTTGTATTACCTCTTAATCAGGTGCGGGATAAGCATTGCCACCAGCGCCAATGATCATTTCGGAAGACTGTTGGCATTCGGCATTACCTTAATGCTGGGGATACAGATTTTTATTAATATTGCCATGAATCTTGGCCTTGCTCCGGTTGTAGGAGTCCCGCTTCCTCTGATGAGTTACGGCGGCTCTTCGATTATGGTTACTTTTATTTCACTGGGAATTCTTGCTAACATTGGAAAGAGAAGAGCAGGGTTTTAATATGATCGAAGACTACTTACTACAAGCCCGCAAACCCGCCCGCTATATCGGCGAAGAATGGAACGTCTCAAAAAAAGACTTTAGCCGGGCAGAGATAAAATTTGCTTTGTGTTTTCCGGATCTCTATGAAGTCGGGATGAGCAATCTCGGCTTAAGGATTATCTACGGAATCCTGAATAATCTTCCGAAAGTTGTCTGTGAAAGATTTTTTGCCCCTGCCCAAGACTGGGAAAATATCCTGCGCAGCAATAATCTTGAAATTACTTCTCTGGAATCAAAGCAAGGCTTGAAGGCTTTTGATTTCGTAGGTTTCTCGCTGGGCTACGAATTGAGTTATACCAACGTCCTAAACATTCTTGACTTAGGGGGCATTCCCCTGAAGGCCTCTTTACGTGATCATAAATTTCCCCTGGTTATTGGCGGGGGCCCGAGTGTATTAAACCCGGCACCCGGGCATGCATTTTTCGATCTCTTCTTTATTGGCGAGGCAGAAGAGGCGATCAAGGAAATAGTCGATCTTTATGAAAAGTTTAAAATTGAATTTAAATCAGGTGAAATCAGTAAAGAAGAGCTATTGATTAAATTTAGCGCTATTGCAGGCGTGTATGTACCGTCTTTGTATGAGGTGAATTACACTGAAGCAGGCCAGATCAAAGAATTTTCCCCGAGATTCCCGCAGGCCCCCAAAAAAATCAAAAAAAGAATTGTCGAAGATTTTAATCAGGCATATTTTCCTTGTGCCTGGATCGTGCCTTTTATTGAAATAGTGCATGACCGGATTACTTTGGAGATTATGCGCGGTTGTCCGAATACCTGCAGGTTTTGCCAGGCCAGGCAGCTGTATTATCCATTCCGCGTGAAAAAAGTAGATAAGCTGATGGAGCTTGCAGAAACCACTTATAAGAATACCGGCTATGAGGAGATTTCTCTCGCAGGGCTTTCAGTGAGCGACTATCCGTTTCTAGAAGATCTATTGGGAAAATTAATTACTCGATTCAAAGAAGATGCAGTGAGTATCTCCTTGCCTTCGATTAAACCGAAGATTCTCCTCGGTAATTTAGCGGCCTTGATTGCTACGATAAAAAAGACAAGCCTGACTTTTGCTCCGGAAGTAGCCAGTGATAAATTACGCAGGGTGATTAACAAAGATTTCGACCTGGCAGTTTTTACCACTGCTTTAAAGCAGGCCTATTCTGCCGGTTATCAACGCGTAAAACTGTATTTTTTAATCGGCCTTCCTTTTGAAGATAATTCAGATCTCGACGCAATCCTGGAATTTACGAAAAATGTTTCCGAACTTAGGAGGGAATTGAATTTAGGCCCGGCGCAAGTCAATATCAGCATAAATACGCTTATCCCCAAGCCGCACACTTCTTTTCAATGGTTGGCAATGCTAGGCCTGGAAGAAATTAAGTCTAGAGAGAATTATTTGAAAAGCAAGCTCAAGAACAAGAGGATAAAACTGAATTTTCATTATCCCGAGATGAGTTTTTTAGAGGGGGTTATTTCCCGGGGAGATAGAAGGTTGAGCGAGGTTATTGAAGGCGCGTTTAAAAAAGGGTGCAGGTTCGATGCCTGGGATGAACATTTTGCTTTTCAAAAATGGCTTGAGGCATTTGCTGAGGCAAAACTAGACCCGCAGGTTTATTTGCAGGAAAAATCAAAAGATAGTATCTTGCCCTGGGATTTTATTGAGCCAGGAATCAGCAAAGAGCTTCTGCTGCAAGATGTTCCAGAAACTTATTGATATAAGCCGCTAGTCGGTGTATAATTTTATTTAAAACTGGAGGTAGAAATGTCAAAGGATAATAAGAAAGTTGCTTTATCTTCCGGCAACCTGAAGTATAAATTAAGAATTGCCTTTTGTCTGATGTCAGTTTTACCTTTATTAGTCTCCGTATACCTGGTCTCCAACTATCTCCTTCCGCGGGCAGGTTTTAAATTAGATCTAACCGTAGCAGTTTCTATTGCCGTAAGCATTATTATTGCAGTTATCGGTTTTTTTGTCGTAAAGGAAGTCTTTGACCGCATAGTCACGGTGAGTTCGGAAGCGAAATTAATCGCCCAAGGCGATTTAAGCCGTATCGTGGAAGTCGGCAGAGAAGATGAAGTAGGTTTTATCGGAGAATCATTGAACCAGCTGACGACGCAGATCCGCAGCAGCATGGATGAATTAAAAGGCTACAGCGAACGGACCACCGAGATAAATGTGGAGATTCAAAAAAGAGTCTTGGCGCTTTCCAGCCTCCTGCAGATTAGTTCTCTCATTTCGCAGGGCCTAAAACTGGATGAGGTTTTAAAATTAACCATCGAAAAATCCCGGGTGCTTGCCAATTCCGATACATCATTTTTACTTTTCCGTGAAGTAGAGGACGGGGCCTTTGAAATGAAGACGGTTGACGGTGTCAACGCCCAGTATCTTGCAAAAATAAAAATTGAAAAAGGTGATCCTATTTTTAATAAATTCGTTAAATCAAGCAGGGCAATGATTTTAGATAAGGATAATGACCTTCCTGAGAGCCTGAGTGCTGCTTTTTATGAGAAATTAAGGTTAAAGAACATCTTGGCTTTACCGGTATTTTTAAGAGGCAAGGTCGCCGGCGTCCTGGGAATCGGCAATACAAGAGAAGACTTTGGATATAAAAAAGAAGAAATCGAATTACTCGATATTTTTGCCAAGCAGATTTCCATCGCCTTTGAGAATGACCTCTTGATGCGCTGGGTGGAAAAATTAGAAATCAAGGATTCGCTCACCGGATTATTTAATGATGCCTTTATCCGCAATCGTTTACAGGAAGAAATAAAAAGGGCGATTGTTTATCAGCGTCCTTGTTCGCTCATCTTATTAAATGTCGATGACTTTGAGAAATTTCATGCTGCCTTTGGTTCTTTACAGGCAGAATCAGCTTTAAAGAAAATAGCTATGCTAATTAAAGACTCGATTACTGAAATTGACCGTGCTGCCAGGACAGGAGATAATGAATTTGCAATAGTCCTGCCGGAAAAAAATAAGCGTAATGCCCAGAATATTGCAGAAGACATCCGCAAGAAAATCGAATTTGTTTTTAACGAAGAATCCGATACTAAACGTAAACTTACCCTTTCGGGCGGAGTGACTGAAAATCCCCTGGATGGCATGACCCAGGAGGAACTTTTTAATAAGGCAAAGCAATTACTGGATAGGGCGAAAAACGAAGGTAAGAATAAAATTTTAATTTAACTATGTCGATCAGAAAAATAATCAACAAACAATTAGGCGAGCTATTGGTCGAGCGCGGAATTATCGACCAGCGGCAGTTAGACAAGGCCCTGGTATATCAGAAAGAAAAAGGCGGCTTGATCGGAGAAATTTTGGTTGACCTCGGCTTTGCAAAAGAAGAAGATATTGCCCAGTCCCTTACCGCGCAATACGGATTTCCTTATTTGCCTTTGGCCAATTATGATATTAACGCCGAAATAATCAATATCGTACCTGGCCGGGTTGCCAGGCAGTATGTTTTGATTCCCATAGATAAAATCGGAAACAATTTAACTCTGGCGATGTCAAATCCCCTCAATGTGCAGGCAATAGAAGATGTGGAGCTCTTAACCGGATGCAATATCCAAACCTTTGTTTCTACATCATCTGATATCAAGAAGGCTATCGAGAAATACTACAAAGATAGGGAATAATGATATCTTTAAAAGAGCGCCTGACAGAAATCCTGATCAATAATAAGCTTATCACAAAAGAGCAATTAAAAGAGGCATTAGAGGTCCAGAATAAAAAGGGCGGGAGATTAAGCGATATCATCGTCCTTTTAAATTTTATCAAAGAGGATGATTTGATTTCTATCCTTAGCCAGGGCCTGGGATTTCCTCTTATCGATTTAAAGCGTTTTAAGATTGACCTGGAAGTAGTAAAAATCATTCCTGTTGAAATTGCCCGCCATTATCAGATTATCCCCATAGCAAGGATCGGAGATACGGTCACTTTGGCAATGGCAGACCCGTTGAATATATTCGCCATTGACCATGTAAAATCCCTTACCGGATTTAAAATCAATCCGATTATCTCTTCCAGCCACGATATCATGCAGACAATCGAAATGTCATATCCTGACCTGACCAGGGGAGCGATCGATGATTTAGTCAAGGAAATCGATGTTGGCTCGATTGAGTTCATTAAGGAAGATAGAGAAAGCCTTCCCAGCGACCAGGAATTAACCCGCGTGAGCCACGAAGTTCCGGTAATCAGGGTAACTAATATGATTTTGGAAGAGGGTGTAAAAAAGAGGTCTTCCGATATTTTAATTGAGCCTTGGGATAAAAAGATCAGGGTGCGTTTTCGTATTGACGGTGTACTCCAGGAGCAGGCAGCACCGCCAAAAAATATGCATGCCTCGATTGTTTCCAGGGTTAAAGTCATGTCAGAGCTTGATATTGCAGAACATCGTCTTCCGCAGGACGGGCGTTTCAAAGCAAAGATTCTCGGCCGTGAAGTAGATTTCCGTGTCTCAATCCTGCCTTCGAGCTTCGGTGAAAAAGTGGCTCTGCGTATTTTAGATAAAACCCAGGCAACCCTGGATTTGAATAAGCTCGGTTTTTCAGAAGGGGTCCTGGTGAGGTTAAAAAAAATCTCTAAGCTCCCGCACGGAATGATGCTTGTTTGCGGCCCGACAGGAAGCGGTAAAACCACCACCCTTTATTCAATTTTAAAACTCGTTGATGAGCCGCATAAAAATTTAGTTACTGTTGAGGACCCTGTAGAATATCAGCTGGAAGGTATCAATCAGGTGACGGTAAGGCCGGATATCGGCCTGACCTTTGCCGGCGCTTTGCGTTCTATTCTTAGGCAGGACCCTAATGTAATTATGATCGGTGAGATCCGTGATTTCGATACGGTTGACATCGCGATTAAAAGCGCTTTAACCGGGCACCTTGTTTTATCAACCCTGCATACGACTACTTCTGCCGGCGCGATTGTGCGTTTGGTGAATATGGGGGTTGAGCCGTATTTGATTAATTCTTCGTTAATCTGCGTGGCAGGCCAGCGCCTGGTGCGTAAAATTTGTAATCACTGTAAAGAAAAATATATTTTAAAGAAAGAAATCATGGAAAGCCTGAAGATGAAATTGGACAAGCAGGAGTTCTTTAAGCCAAAAGGATGCCCCTTGTGTTTAAATACGGGCTATAGCGGAAGAATTGCGATTGCCGAGGTTTTGATTTTAAGTTCGAAGATTAGGGAATTAATCCTTAACCGCGCCCAGGAACATGTGATTAAGCAAGAGGCGCGGCATGAGGGCATGCGCACCTTGAGGGAAGAAGGGATTGATGCAGCATTAAAAGGCCTGACTACCCTTGAAGAAGTGTTGCGTGTTACAGCAGCTGACGAATAAAAATGCAGACATTAAGAGAAAATATTATTGAGATATTGCTTAAAAGCAACCAGATCAGTAAAGAAAAGTTGCATGAGGCAATAGAGATTCAAAAACACAAAAAAATCCCCTTGAGAAAAGTCCTGGTGGACCAGGGTTTTATTTCTGAAGAGGAATTACTTTCCTTGCTTTCCGAGCAGCTTTACATCCCCACTCTGCATTTGACAAAATATAAATTTGATCCGGAGGTCATTAAACTTATCCCTGAGCATATCGCAGCGCAATACGGGATTATTCCTTTGTCGCGTATGGGTAATACGATTACCGTCGCTACTTCAGACCCGTTAAATATTTTTGCCTTAGATGATTTAAAGACATTCACCGGCTGCAACATCGATATTGTCTTAAGCCCAAAGGACGATATCGCAAAATCAATCGATGTCCAGTATCACAACCTAAAGTCGCAGAATATGCAGCAGGTTTTAGATGAGACAGATTTATCTGTTTCAGGGGTAACGAAGGATTCCATTGAATTGGTCGGCCATGAAGAAATTGAGCTGTCGAGTATTCTGCAGGAGAGCGAGAGGCCGCCGATAGTAAAACTGGTGGACCTGATGTTAAGCGAGGCCCTGAAAAAAAGGGCATCGGATATCCATATTGAACCGGAAATAGATTGCCTGCGCATTCGCTACAGAGTAGACGGGTCCCTGCATGAAATTTTTAAAATCCCCAAGAAAAACCAGAATGCGGTTCTGGCGCGCGTAAAGATTATTTCTGATTTGGATATTACAGAAAGCCGTGTTCCGCAAGACGGCAGGTTCAAAGTGAAATTCGAAGGCAGGGAGGTGGATTTCCGCGTCTCTAGCCTCCCGACCACCTTCGGGCAAAAATTCGTCTTGCGCGCACTGGATAAGACTAATCTTTCTATCGGGCTTGATAAGTTGGGATTTTCCGAACGGCCGGAGAAATTATTTAAAGAAGCAATAGAAAAACCTTTTGGAATGATTTTGGTTACCGGGCCGACGGGTTCCGGAAAATCCACTACGCTTTATTCGGTATTAAATCAGTTAAATACTCCGGGCAGGAATATTGTTACTATTGAAGATCCGGTGGAATATCAAATCGAAGGGATCACCCAGGTCCAGGTAAAACCGGAAATAAAATTAAATTTTGCCTCTGGCCTGCGTTCGATCTTAAGGCAGAGCCCGGATGTTATCATGATCGGTGAAATCAGGGATTCGGAAACCGCAGACATTGCAATTAAGGCAGCGCTCACCGGGCAGCTGGTTTTTTCCACCCTGCATACAAATGATGCTATCTCAAGTATTACGCGCCTTATTGACATGAATGTAGAGCCATTTCTGGTTGCTTCGAGCCTTGTGATGCTTTGTGCGCAAAGGCTTTGCCGGCAGCTTTGCATGAAATGCCGCAGGCCCGCAGAAATACCGGAGGATTTTTTAAAAGGCATTGGCTTTGATCCTAAAGTAACCACCTACACCGCAAGCGGTTGTAAATATTGCAACAATACGGGTTTTTATGGTAGAATAGCAATATTGGAAATTGTAATGATTGATGATGTAATCCGTGAAATGATTACAAAGAGGCAGTCTATCGACGAGATCAAGAAATACGCGATAGAAGAATGCGAGATGCAGACATTAAGGGACGATGCCTTTATCAAGGTAAAAGACGGAATAGCTTCTATCGAGGAGGCGATCCGGATTACTACTGAAGAATAATTATGGATAAAATAAGAATCCTTTCTATTAACGACGATCTGCATGATACGGTTTCGATTCATCTCAGGGAAAAATTAGTTGTAGATGGCAGCTGTTATATTACCTTTGAAACTAATTATCCTGCCGGATTAGAGAAATTCAGGGAGAATTCTTTTGATCTCGTGATAATTAAGGCTGATCGGCCGGAATATGCTAATCTAATCAAAGAATTGAAAAAAAATGACCCGGATTGCTGTATCATTGTTTTTTCGGAAGAAAACGACCCGGAATTATTAGCGGAGTTGAATATCCTTGGGGTCTATGATTACGTAAGTAACCCTTTGAATACGGAAAAATTATCCTTTCTGATTAAGAAAGGTGCGCAGCTGCACACATTGTTATTGGCGCATCGTAAACTTTCTTCGAGCCTGCATGAACACAATGTTTCCCTGCAGAAGCAAAATACACTGCTTGCAAACAGGATTGAGGATTCGACAAAAAATTTAACCCGGCTCTACGAAGATTTGCGCACTACATATCTGCGTACAATCAAGGCATTGGCGCAGGCGATTGATGCCCGGGATCATTATACACACAGCCATTCAGAAAATGTCGCGAGGTATGCAGTGGCGATTTCCGAGGAGATGCATCTTTCTGCCAAGGATATCGAATTGATCAGGGAGGCCTGCGAATTACACGATTTGGGAAAAATCGGCATCCAGGACAGTATTTTGATCAAGCCCAGTTCTTTGACTGTCGAAGAATGGGAAGAAATGAAACGTCATCCCATCACCGGTGCCCAAATTCTCGAGCCCCTGACATTTTTAAGCGGGGTCATTGACCTCATTCGGCAGCACCATGAAAATTACGACGGTTCAGGATACCCGGATGGGATCAGCGGTGAGCAGATACTCTTTGGCGCGCGGATCATCCGGCTGGCAGATTCTTATGAAGCAATGCGTTCTGCGCGTTCTTACAGAAAAATACCGTTAACCAAGGAACAGGCGCTTTTAGAAGTAAAAAATAATACCGGAATTCAGTTTGATCCCAAGGTCGTGAAGGCATTCTTAAAAATTGTCGATCAGCTTGATCCGGGATAAAAGGGGAGGAATCTAAGGCGTGGCAAATTATAATTATACTGCTAAAGATAAAAACGGCCGTACGATTAATGGTATGTTTGAGGCTGCCTCAGAGGTAGAGGTCTCCGAGGCATTGCACAAGCAGGATTTGGTTGTGGTTGCGGTAGAGGCTGCGAAGAAGAAAAAACCGGTGAAGGCAAGAGACGTTAAAATCAAGCTCGATGACTTGGTGATTTTCTCGCGCCAGCTGGCTACGATGATTGATGCCGGCATACCCTTGGTGCAATGTTTGGGAATATTGGCAGAGCAGGTAGAAAACATTTCTTTAAGAAATGTTGTGGCTTCTGTGCGGCAGGATATCGAAGGCGGGATGAGCTTTTGTGATTCCCTGGCAAAATATCCGCATGTCTTTTCCGAGCTTTTTATGAATATGGTCAGGGCAGGTGAGGCATCAGGTATGTTGGACGATGTCTTGGACCGGCTTGCCAGTTATCTGGAAAAAACCGCTGCCTTGAATAGAAAAATTAAATCGAGCCTGGTCTATCCGGCTGTAGTAGTTACTATTGCTTTTTTGATTACAGCGGTATTGTTGTTGAAAGTTGTCCCGACATTTAAAGGGATATTCGAAACCTTGGGAGGAAAACTTCCGCTTCCTACTTTGATCCTTATCGGCATCAGCGATGTCTTTAGGAAGTTCTTTCTTGCGATGGTCGGTGTATTTGTAGGAATAGGTTTTCTTTTTGGTAAGTACGTTAATACAGAAAGAGGCCGCTATAATTTCGATAAATTTAAATTAAAGATTCCGGTTTTAGGCGAGCTTTTTAGGAAAGTTGCCTTGGCTAAATTTTCCCGGACATTCTCCACTTTGATAAAGAGCGGGGTTTCGGTTTTAAATTGCCTGGATATTGTTGCTACCACTTCAGGCAATAAGGTTGTAGAAGAATCAGTACTTGAATGCCGCAAATCCGTGCGTGAAGGAGAAACCATTGCCCGGCCCTTAACCAAAAGCGGGGTTTTTCCTCCGATGGTCTGCCGGATGATTAGCGTTGGTGAACAGACCGGCCAACTGGAAAAGATGTTGGGAAAAATCGCGGATTTCTACGATGAACAGGTAGATGCAGCGGTGACCGGCCTTACCAGCATGATTGAACCTCTGGTAATTGTCTTCTTGGGCGTGGTAGTTGGCGGTATTGTGATCGCGCTGTTCCTGCCGATCTTTAAGATTACGGAACTGATCGCTAAGTAGCGGAATTTGCTGGAGTTTCGCGCGAAAAATAAATTAAAAAAAATACTTGACAATTACAGGTTCATCTGGTATATTCTATGAACCCTATCGGAAAGGGGACCTAATTTATTATTGTGAAGATAATAAAAAGCGGAATTGACAAATTTGGGTAGTTAGCAAATCGACGAATGGGACGCCGATAAAATAAATTTTAAGGCGCTCCGACATTTCTGTCGGAGCGTCTTTTTTTTGCTCTTTCTAAATTATAGCCAAGCGGAAGTAAAAACAAAAAGTATTTAATTCAAAGAGCCATTATACTTTCTCTTAAGAATAATTTTATTCGGAGAGTTTGATCCTGGCTCAGAGTGAACGCTGGCGGCGTAGATTAGGCATGCAAGTCGAGCGATGTTTTAGGCGAAGAGATTGGAGCCGTAAGGTTTTGGTCAATTTGCTTAATTCATAGCGGCAGACTGGCGAGGATAACGTGAGTAATTTGCCTTTAAGCCGGGGATAGCTTCGCGAAAGTGGAGGTAATACCCGATGTGTTTACAGTGGCATAAGCCATTGTATGTAAAGGGGGCCGTAAGGTTCTTGCTTAAAGATAAGCTCATGTCCTATCAGCTTGTTGGTAGGGTAATGGCCTACCAAGGCTTTTGACGGGTAGCTGGCCTGAGAGGGTGGTCAGCCGCATGGGGACTGAGACACTGCCCCAACTCCTACGGGAGGCTGCAGTCGAGGATATTTAGCAATG
>Ga0265297_10000341_pt1 | contig 149831 bp, 130 predicted proteins | sample Munlanlwell13791_FD_192502 | JGI IMG/M metagenome (GOLD analysis project Ga0265297, IMG submission 192502) | Leachate microbial communities from a municipal landfill in Southern Ontario, Canada - Leachate well 137-91 | ecosystem: Engineered > Solid waste > Landfill > Unclassified | place... | reverse complement strand
CGTCAGCAGCGTCATCAATGCCACTGTCACAATCGCTCCCGCCAGTATGCCTCGCAGAAGCCGGCGTATCCCCAGCATGGCGAAGACTGCGGCGCCTGATGCCAGGAAAGCCAGTATGGCCGCGGTCTGCAGCATCTTGAAGACCGAGATTATATAACGTACGTCTTCCAGATGGGTCAGCTCCTTTTGATTGTAGAGCAGCCTTGGCTGCCCCCACACTTCCACCGACATTTGGGGGGTCGTCAATTTACTGTTTAAATAGTCCGCCATATTTTGAGCCACCCCATCCAGCTGCACGGTGCTAATACCCGTGGCCGCACTAATTTCGTATTTATTGAATCCGTACCTGTAGAGGCTCGGGGAACTAGCATAGATACTGACCGTGCCCGATATGATGAGGATCGGTATCGAGATAAACAGCACGGCTAAAACCAGCCATCCTGCCGGATTTATCGCCTTCGCTTTAATCACCGCTGCTTGATTCAAATCTCCCCCTATTAAACCGCGGTCGGCCTGGAAAACTTGTGTTATAATTTTATACCAAATTTCCGGGTGTGCCGTATGTTTACCCACCTACACGTTCATACTGAGTATAGCTTGCTTGACGGTTGCTGCCGTATTATACCCCTTGTGCACAGGGCCAAGGACCTCGGCATGCGCAGCCTGGCCATCACCGACCACGGGAATATGTACGGCGTCATTGATTTCTACAGGGCGGCCAGGGAGTGCGGCATCAAACCCATCGTCGGCTGCGAGGTCTATATCTCTCCCGGCGATTACCGCAGCCGGGAAGCGGCCGATAAGACCAATTACCATGCCACACTGCTGGCACAGAATCATTCGGGATACAACAACCTGATTCAGCTGGTGACACTGGCCAACCTCGAAGGGTTCTATTACAAACCCCGCATCGACAGAGATCTACTGCTAAAATACGGGGAGGGACTCGTGGTACTCTCAGGCTGCGCCCAGGGCGAGCTGGCACGCCTGATACTGCAGAACCGCCTGGGCGAGGCCGATGAGGCCGCAGCCTGGTACAAAAGCAACTTCCCGCATTACTATATTGAGATCCAGCGGCACCCCATAGCCGAGATCGAAAAGATCAACGAAGGACTGATCAAGCTGGCCCAAAGACTCGACATACCCATAGTGGCCACCAACGATGTCCACTATATTTACAAGGAAGACGCCTACATCCAAGATATCCTGCTGTGCATCGGAACCAACACCACGGTCAATGACGAGCGGCGTCTCAAGATGGACGGCGACTATTTCTACCTGAAGACGCAGCAGGAGATGCAGGAGCAATACGCCGATATCCCCGATGCCATCGAAAACACGCGCGTTATCGATTCGCTCTGCAACCTCGAGATCGAGTTCGGCAAGCCTCACCTGCCACAGGTGGACCTGCCGGAGGGTAAGACATCGCATGCATACCTGTCGGTGCTGTGCTGGCGGGGTCTCAAGGAGAGGCTGCCCAGCGCCGATGCGACGACCGAAAAACGACTCGAATATGAGCTCGACGTAATCGAGAAGACTCAATTCGCCGACTATTTTCTGGTGGTTCATGACCTCGTGTCGTTCGTAAGAAAAAACGGCATCTTTTTCGGTGTGCGCGGCAGTGCCGCAGCCAGCCTGGCCCTCTTCTGCCTGGGTATCACTGATATCAATCCCCTTACCTATAATCTGGTGTTCGAGCGTTTTCTCAACATAGAGCGCCGCGAGATGCCTGATATCGACCTCGATTTCCAGGATGACAGGCGGGAAGAGGTGATCGCCTATGTCAACCAGAAATACGGCACAGACCATGTGGCGCAGATCATCACCTTCGGTACACTGGGCGCCAGGGCAGCCATCAGGGACGTCGGCCGAGCACTGGGCATGAACTACGGCTCGGTTGACCAGGTGGCCCGTCTGATACCGACCAGGCCCAACATCCGGCTGGATGACGCTATGATGGAGGTCAAAGAGCTGACCGATATGTATAACGCCGATGAGATGATGCGTAAGCTGATCGACACGGCCAAGAAGCTGGAGGGAATCTCCCGTCATTCCAGCACGCACGCCGCCGGTGTGGTGATATCTCGTGAGCCGCTCACCCGCTATCTGCCCATGCAGCGCGCCGGCCGCGACGTCGGACAACACTCGGGCATGACCCAGTTCTCCATGGACAATGTGGCCAGGCTCGGACTGCTCAAGCTCGACTTCCTGGGCCTGGCAAACCTGACCCTGCTGGCCAAGGCCAGGGAGGTCATTGCGGAGCAGCACGGAATCGTACTGGACCTGCTCAAGATTCCGATCAACGATCCCAAGACTTTTGAGCTGTTCTCTTCAGGCGAGACTATGGGAATCTTCCAGCTTGAAAGCCCTGGTATGCGTCGCTATATCAAGGAGCTCAGCCCGACCAAATTCACCGACATAGCGGCTATGGTGGCGCTTTACCGTCCCGGACCCATGGAGCACATACCCACTTTTATTAAAGCCAAGCACGGACTGGAATCGGTCCACTACCCTCATCCGGACCTGGTCCCCATACTCGAGGATACTTACGGCGTGATCGTATACCAGGATCAGGTACTCTTCATCGTGCAGCGTTTCGCTGGATACAGCCTGGGCCGCGCCGACATTATCCGCAAGGCCATGGGCAAGAAAGACGCCGCAGTGATGAAGAAGGAGCGGCAGAATTTTATAGACGGCGCACGGACCAAGGGCTACACGGAGAATGAAGCCGCAGCCATCTTCAGCCTGATCGAGCCGTTTGCCGGCTACGCATTCAACAAGGCGCACAGCGTCAGCTACGCGAACATAGCTTACGAGACAGCATACCTCAAGGCCAATTATCCCATCGAATACATGGCTGCGTTCCTTAATACATACTTCGATAAGGCGGACCGCATAGCCTCCGCCGTCTCCGAATGCAGGCGTATGGGAATTGAGGTGCTCAGACCGGACGTCAATCACAGCTATGCGCATTTCACCATCGAAGCGGAAGGGGACAGACGTGCCATCAGGTTCGGCATGGTATCCGTTAAGAATGTTGGCGCCAACGCCGTGCAACCCATAGTCGAGGCCCGCGAAAGCGGAGGCGAATTCAAATCGATCGAGGATTTCTGCCGGCGTGTGGACCTGCGCAGCGTCAATAAGAAGGTCGTCGAGAGCCTGGTCAAAGCCGGAGCGCTGGATGGTCTGGGCCAGCGGGGCTCACTGCTGGCAGCCATCGACCGTATCGTGTCGCTGTCCCAGCGTGAGCAACGTCAGAAACAATCCGGTCAGTCCAGCATGTTTGACCTCTTCGGTAATAATGTGGACATCCCTCTGCCGTCGCTGGACCTGGAGAACTTCGATGTGGAGCTGCAGGAGAAGCTCTCCTGGGAGAAGGAGTTGATGGGACTTTATTTCTCCGAGCACCCGCTCACCGCCATGGCATCCCGCTTAGCCGAGCACGCCACCGTGCTGTGCGGAGAGATCAACAACGAGATGGCCGGCGAGAAGGTCATCGTGGCCGGGATGGTTACCGCCGTCAGGCATGTAACCACCAGGACCAACCGTCTCTTCATCATCGCCACCTTCGAGGACCTCAACGGCAACATCGAGGTCACAGTCTGGTCGGACGTTTACTCACAGACACAGGACCTGTGGGTAGACGGCAGCATTCTTCTGGTGGAGGGCTATGTCAAGGTCAGGGAGGACAGGGCCAACATCAACTGCACCAAGGTGAGCCGCTATGAGCCGGATCTGGTCAAGCCTGAGCAGGTCAAGCCCGAGCCTGCAAAGCTGGACAACGGCAGGAAGAACAACCACGGTCAGCCCAGGACCCTGATTATCAACATCAGGCAGAGCGACGACTCGCAGAAAGACCTGGAGTACCTGCAAAAGGTGTTGGAAGTTCTGCGCAGGTATCCCGGCAACGACAGCGTGCAGCTGGCCATCCGCAAAGGTGACGAGATCACGCGCATGGAAGTGCCGGATATCAAAGTCAACTATTGCGAGGAGCTCCAAAATGAGCTCCCCACACAGAGCATCCCCTGAATCCGATAGATTATTGTTTTATGAATTCACGGATCAGAGAATTTATCAGAAGTGGTTTCTCGTGCACTACCCAATGTGAAGCATCCGGCACTCTTTTGATGTTCAACTGCGTGACATATTCATCCAGCCCGCTGATGCAGCCGGTTAAGAGGGCGGTATCACTCTCCCCCCAGATCACCAGGGTAGGCACTGTGATTTTGGGTAGCATTGCCGCAGTAGCCGGCCCTTTAATCGCCGTTTCAGGATTTTCCAGGGCCTCCACATCCATAGCCCGGTAGTAATTCAGCCCTCCGATCAGCGCACCAGGCTGTGCCCAGGCTTTTTTATAGTCTTGTATATCCGCGTCTTTGAGTACCCCGCTTTTTATTATCTCGCCAAAAGCCATGTTTATGAGCCATGAGAAATCATTGGCAGCAAGCACTGATTCCGCTTCAGGGCTGCGGAACAGCAGCATGTATTTGCTAGCTTTGCGTTGCGCCGGATTCTCCCTTAGCTCCCGCTCGAAGGTGGCGGGATGCGGTGAATTAATGATAACCAGCTTGTCCAAATATTGAGGATAAAACATGGCAAAGGTCCAGGCCACGGCGCCGCCCCAGTCATGTGCCACCAGCACAAACTTCTTGTGACCCAGAAATTCTACAAGCTGCCTGACATCTTCCACAAGGTATTTTTGTCTGTATTGTTTCACCTCCGCCGGTTTGGAGGACAGGTTGTAGCCGCGCATATCCGGCGCGACTGCCAGGTGGTCTTTTCCGAATTCCTCGAGCTGTTCCTTCCACATGTCCCAGTACTCCGGGAATCCATGCAGGAACATGATTAGCGGGCCTTTACCAGTATGCGCGTAGTGAAGTTTTATCCCGTTGATATCTGCAAAAGCATGCTCAATCATGTTTAATCTCCCGACAAGTATTTATAGCGACTATCAGGATAAATGAATTCAGAATTGTATTCGGCAGCCTTCCAACTCCAACAGCATGAGCTTGGTCTTCACGTCCCCGGCTATACCCCCGAATCCACCTGGCTTCCCGTCGCTGCGTATGACCCTGTGGCAGGGTATGATCAACGGCATCGGATTGGCAGACAGTGCGCGGCCGACGGCACGGCAGGCATGGGGTCTGCCCGTTCTTTCAGCCACCCACTTATAGCTCTTCACCTGGCCGTAGGGGATCTCCCTGACCACCTGCCAGACCCGGCGCTGGAAAGGCGTTGCGCCCGAGAGGTCCAACCTGCAATTGAAACCACTCTCCCCCCCGTTGAAATAGTCCACCACCTGTTGCCGCAATCTGTCTATGCCGTCAGACTTTTCTAAATCCGTTGCGTGACCGGCGCACAGCAGTGCCAGGGCTTCCTTCTTATCAGGAACGGGCAGATTCAACCTGCGTACCCCTTTCTTTGAAAAAGAGACGCCCACCCATCCACACGCCGTTGGAATGAGGTCAAAGATCATCTGCACCGTCGACCGGCCAAAAATTCGCTACGCAAACTCCGGCTGGATCAATCCGTATTTGCCGTCCTTGCGCCGGTAAACCACGTTGATAGAGTTGTCGACATCACTGACAAAGAGGAAGAAGTCGTGTCCCAGGAATTCCATCTGCTCCACTGCCTGCTCAACGGTCATGGGCTTCACGATGAAACTCTTGCGTTTATAAACGTGTTGTGGCTGTTCAATCGGGGCAGCTTCCTCCTCGACCTGGGTCCTGATGGTCTCGTGCGCTTTGCTCACGCTGTATCTTTTCTTGTACTTATCGATCAGGCGCTCCATCACATCGTTCACCGCATCGATGGCGGCCCGTGGGTTATCGTTCCTTTGCTCGCCCCTCATCAGGAAGCCGTTTATATTCATGGTCACCTGTGCACCGAAGATGGGCTGGCGTGATTTCGTTTTTTCCTCGATCAGTTCCAGCTTGACTGAGCTGATATTGTTGAGATATTTAGATAGTCGGCCGAGCTTTTTCTCGGCGTATTCACGCACATCGTCTTCCAGCTTCATATTGCGGGCAGTTATTTTAATCTCCATGATCAACTCCTCTGAGAGATTTCCCTTGCCAGTGTAAATCCCAGCACGTGTCCAGCCCCTGCCGATTTGAGGGCCACCGCGCATGATTCGAGAGTAGCGCCCGAGGTGCAGACGTCATCGATGACGATGACATCTCTGCCTGACGCCCCGTCTGAATCACAGATAAAAGTGTTTTCCATATTGGCTTTTCGTTCATGGACACTGGCGCTACGAGCCTGCGGCCCCGTGTTCCTGACGCGTTGCAGCAGAGCCGCGTTGACCTCTACAGATATCAGTCCCGACAGCTTGTCCGCCAGCAGCTGAGACTGGTTATAGCCCCTTTCCCTGAGTCGCTTCTCGTGTAGCGGCACAGGTATCAGCATGTCGCCGCTCAGGCCGTATTCCTGGAAATAGAGAGACATGAAACCGGCCAGGCAATCGGACATAGCCCGCACATTACGATATTTGAGCTCGTGTACGGCCTGGCGAACGATGCCTTCGAAGATGAAAACGGAGCGGATGCTGTCAAGGCTGCCTTTCATTCCCCAGCATTCGGCGCAGTAAGCCCCGCTGGATTCCGGCCTGCCGCAGCGACTACATAGCGGAGGCAGTATTCTGCTCATTTTTTTTGAGCAGGCTGCACAAATAAAATCACCGACTTTCCCACATCCAATGCACGTTTGCGGAAAGAAAAAATCGGTGACTTCATGCTGGAGCTGTTTCAACCATGCGGTCAAAACAACGACTCCATACTGTGATCCGCCTTTATCCCGCTTTTCTCTCCTTTTAGTGACCGCGCAGGGTATGGCTTGCGCCACTGAAGATAGGCTCGTTCAGGTAGATGTCACCGTTCCTGATTTTCAGGTTGAAACCGCATTCAGGATTTGTGCAAACCCAGGCTTTATAATGTATCGCTGCCCCCTGGCTCCCGAAATCGGACAGCGGAACTAAATCACCTACTTTGCATTTTAAACACTTTGGAAAGGAATAGTTTTCCACTATTTTTTCCACCTCCTCCAAGGATGAATAAAGTATAGCATTAACCAAATTTTATAAGCAAATTGGATTATTCACGCGCCATTGACCACCAGTCAACGATTCATTCACCCTTCAACTCGTATTCAGCCAGGCGTGTGTATACGGCGCCCTGCGGCATGAGCCGGCTGCGCATCAGCGCCACCGAACGCACCTGTATGGGAGGTCCCGCTTTGAATACAGCTTGCTGCGCCAATTTGCTGAACTCCAACCGCTGCTCCCTGCTGCATTCCTCGCGCAGCCTGGCCAGTGTGAGGTGGGCGGTGAAGGGTCTGATCTCGCTCTCGAAGCCCAGTCCGGCCATGGCTCTGTCGATGCCCTGTTGCAGTCTGCCCAGTTCCCCCGTATCCCCCTCGAGCCCCAGCCAGAAAACGCGGGCGTGCTGCGGCCCGGGGAAGAAGCCGGTGTGTCCGGTGGTCAACTGAAACGGCCCGTGTAGTGCGGCAACGTCCTCAATTGCCCCTTTGACCTCCTCTATGTGTTTAGCGTCGACATTGCCCAAAAACTTAAGGGTTAGATGAATGGAACCGGGATCGACCCATTTCACAAACCGCAGGCGAGACGAGCTAAGCCCGGCCTGGAAATCCTTCAGCCGTGCGACCAGTTCGGCGGGAAGTTCAACGGCTATGAATGATCTAATAGTCTCACTATTCATGGGACTCTATTGGCGCACCAACTTGAACAGCCGCTGCGCATTTCCTCCCAGGACTGCATCCAGTTCGGCTTTGTCCAGTCCCGACTCCCTAATGTGTGCGATCACCCTCTGCTGGCTCAGCAATGGCCAATCGCTGCCGAAGAGCATTTTCTCTATGCCGCACACAGCGGCTGTCACCCTGTAGACGGCGGGTTTGTACAGAAAGGGCCCGGCCGCCGTATCGTACCAGGCATCAGAAAGCGCCTCCCCGACCTCGGGCATCATCTCGTAGAAGGGCAGTCCTCCACCCATATGGGCCAGTATGACCTTCAGTCCTTTTGCCTGTGACATAAACCTGTAGACGATATCGGGCGTATTGCCACCCTTGCCGGGATAATCGTGCCCTACCGGCTCCGAGACGTGCAGCGAGAGCACCATGCCCAGTGCAATCATACTATTAATTATGGGACGCATCAGCTCCGTGTCGCAGAGGTCGAAGCCCTGGACGTCCGGACGCAGTTCACCCACACCTTTAATCCCGCTACTGCTGCAGCGCTCCATCTCGACCAGCGCCTTTTCCCCCTCGCGCGGCTGAATGGCGCAGAATCCGATCAGCCTACCGGGATGCCGGCCTATAGCTTCCAGCATGTAATCGTTGCTGCGCACGCACATCTCGTTGGTAGACCATCCGATATTGTGGACCACCGATACATCTATCCCTTGCTCGTCCATGCTGTGGATGAGATCCTTCGCAGTGCACAGCCTGGCCTTTGGATTGCCGTAGAGAAGGCCCAAACAGCGATCGGATGCGCAATACTTCGCCCGCCTTTCGATCACGTCCGGGCTGAAGATATGCGTGTGAGAGTCGATTATCATCTAAAGCATTATAGATTAGCCGGCTCCTGTTAACAATGCGGGGTTTGGCGCGGAGCGATGTGGCGTGGAAAAATGGACATGGCAATCTCGTGTGGCATATAATGGATCAAATTCAAGCCTGACAGCCGGGAGATACCGCATCGTATCGGGATCCCGGAACACGTGCCGCTTCTAATGACCGATTATAGTATTGAAGACCTCCAGGGCATCGCCCGCAAGCTTCGTCGGCACGTTATCACCATGATTTCGACTGCGGGCAGCGGCCATCCCGGCGGATCGCTTTCAGCAGCCGATATCGTCACGGCATTATATTTCCGCGTCATGCGCCACGATCCAGCCAACCCAAAATGGCCTGACCGGGACCGTTTCATACTGAGTAAGGGCCATGCCGCTCCCATCCTCTATGCCGCACTGGCCGAGTGCGGATATTTCCCCCTCGAATGGCTGACGACCCTGCGTAAGACCGGCACCTGCCTGCAGGGGCACACCGACAGTACTCTCACGCCGGGGGTGGATATGTCGGCCGGCTCGCTGGGGCAGGGACTATCCGTGGGCATTGGCATGGCGCTGGCTGCCAGGCTGGATAAAAAAGATTACCGCACCTACGTTATGCTGGGGGACGGAGAGTGCCAGGAGGGCCAGGTCTGGGAGGCGGCCATGTTCGCCCCCAACTACAAACTGGATAACCTCACGGCCATCGTCGATTACAATGGTATCCAGCTCGACGGATTTACCAACAAGATAATGGACCTCGAGCCTTTTGTAGAGAAGTGGCGTTCCTTCAAGTGGGAGGTGCTGCAGATCGACGGCCATGACATGAAGCAGGTGGTGGACGCGCTTCAGCAGTCCGCACAGATAAAGGGCAAGCCCGTAGTCATCGTTGCCCGCACTGTCAAGGGCAAGGGCGTCAGCTTCATGGAAAACAACGTGGACTACCACGGCAAGGCGCCGGGCAAGTCCGAGATCGAGACTGCGTTGAAGGAGCTGGCATGACCGATTACGCAGAGCTGACCACACGAGAGGCCTTCGGCAAGGTGTTGACAGAGCTGGGAGGAACGGACACGCGCATAGTCGTGCTGGACGCCGACCTCTCACGTTCAACCATGACCAAGTACTTCGCGCAGGCTTTCCCCGAGCGCTTCATAGAGTGCGGCCTGGCCGAGCAGAACATGATCAGCATAGCCGCAGGTATGGCTACCTGCGGCAAGATACCCTTCGCCAGCACCTTCGCCGTGTTCGCCTCCAGCAGATGCTTCGACCAGGTGCGCATGTGCGTGGCCCAGCCGCGCACAAACGTGAAGGTCGTGTCGACGCACGGCGGCATCACGGTGGGTGAGGACGGCTCGTCGCACCAGGCCATCGAGGACATAGCGCTTTACTGCTCATTGCCCAACTTCAACGTGGTAGCCCCCGCCGACTCTATCGAGACTGTTGAGGCCATCAAAGCGGCGGCCGCCGTCGAGGGACCATTCTACGTCAGGTTAGGACGCTCCAAGACTCCCGTGGTATACACTTCCGGCTGCAACTTCAAACTGGGCAAAGCCGATGTGCTGAGAGATGGGACGGACGCAGCCGTTATCGCCACCGGCATCATGGTATACAAAGCGCTGGAGGCGGCCGATACGCTGGAGAAATCGGGCATTAAGTGCCGGGTGATCAATATGTCCAGCCTCAAGCCGGTGGACCGTCTGGCCATAGAGACAGCTGCGGTCGAGACGGGTGCGGTTGTGACGGCTGAGGAGCATCTGCTGCACGGGGGCCTGGGCAGCATAGTGGCGCAGGTTCTGGCCTCAAGTAGTCCAGCGCCGCTTGCGTCCCTGGGCATAAAAGATACATACTGTAAGTCGGGCAAACCTGAGGAGCTGCTCGAGGCAAACGGGCTGACAGCGGGCGATATCGTGGACGCCGTTAAAAGCGTATTGGCCCGTAAGAGGTAGTGGAGATATAATAGTCGTACCGGGTGATACCGATCAGCCGGTGACAGATAATATGGAAGACGATCTTCGCACAGCTTTTTTAAACAAGGAGAGGGCTGAACTTTTCCTCAGTAACCTGGAGAAGCTGCGCAATGATAAGGCCATTAACGAACTGTCCTACACTGCGCTCAAGACCGAGTACTCGGTCAATTTACAGCACTCGCAGATAAAGATCGATCAAATCAAGCAGGAATTCAATAAGAGGCTGGCGCTGCGTTCGCGCCAGCTCGGAGTGTTCAAGCAGGAGATGGCCAACCTTGACGCCCGCTTCAAGGTCGGGCAGATGCCGGCCGAGGACTATCTCAAGCAGATCAAGAATCCGCAGAAGAAAGTATCCGACCTCGAAGAGCAGATCGCCCATCTCACCTCGCTGACCGAGGCTAAGACCTCCTCCGATGTGTCTGTGCCGGAATCGACCGGCCTGGGCTCACTTTTCTCATCGCGCCTGCGCCAGGGCAACCGTCAGCCTGCCGTTATGCCGACCAATCTGGCATGGACACCCCCCCCACCTGCACCCGAGCCTGAGCTACCGAAAGAGGCCCCTCCACCGGAAGTCCACGAGACCACAAGCATTTCGAGCCTGCACATATTGCCTGACAGGGCCTATCCTGGAAGCTCGATCGGCATAATCGCCACGGTTGTTAATTCGGGTCAGGAGAAAGTGCAGCACCGGGCAGAGTTCAAGATCAACGGCAGGATCGAAGCCATCGATGAGGTCAGCATCGAGCCGGGCCACAGCCAGGAAGTCACTTTCATGACCGTGGCGGGGACCCCCGGCGACTACAATATATCCGTCGACAAAGCCACCGGCATATTGAAAATCATGCCTCCGGCCTGACCGCCGCTCATCCAAAATGAAAACACGAATTCTTGCTCTACTTATCGCTTTCGCTGTGCTGGGCAGTCTGATTGCGGTAGCGCTGTACAGCAACCTGGCCATCTACATATCTATCATAGCCATCGGCCTGGCACTGGCCCTGCAGAAGTACGTGGCCAGCTACTTCGGCTACTTCATCATCGTTTTCTCCAACATGCTGCATGAGGGTGACCGCATCAGGATAGACAGCTACAAGGGCGATGTCAGGCACATTGGTGTCTTCTTCCTGACACTGGATGAAGTGGGGGAGGACGAGAAGTTGGGCGGGGAGCTCACAGGCAAAATACTGAGCATACCCAACCTGATCGTGCTGGACAAGCCGGTGCTCAATTTCTCCAAAATCTATGAAAAGAAAGGCCGGACGTTACAATGTGATTACATCTTCGATGAGATCAGGATCCCCGTATCCTCCGACAGCGACATAGCCCGCGCGGCCAATCTGTTGGAGGAGATCATCAACGAGGAGGACCACGAATACCTGGCGCTGGCCAAGGAAGCGTTCCGCGAGAACTATCCCACGTTCCTGCACGAAGCTGAGAGCAACAGGCACGTGCTGATACATGTGGATGAGCAGAGGGTCTGGCTGAAGGGTAAATTCGTGGCGCCCTACAGGTTGAGGAACCAGTTACGCACCAATATGTATTTGCATTTCCTGGAACACGTAGGGCAGGAATCAAATATCAAGCTGGCTGGAACTCAGTTTTCATAGAAAGGGGGGAAAGTGCCGAGGGAGGGACTTGAACCCACACTCCCGTGAGGGAAGCGGATTTTAAGTCCGCCGCGTCTGCCATTCCGCCACCTCGGCACGAAGCTAAACTACCCCGATTTGGCACTGGTCCATCAAAAAGTCACGACATTTTAACGACAAAACTTTTATTTACTCCCTCCGGGAGTACTCCGTCCAACAGTGCCATGGCATCTTCTTGCATGCCCGATATTATATGAGAATAGGTGTCCATTGTAAAAGCGACTGAGGCGTGCCCCAGTGCCTCACTGATCACCTTCGGCTTGGCGCCGCGCATCAGCATGAGGCTGGCAAAGGTATGCCGCAGATCATGAAAGCGGACATTCTCCAATCCGGCCTTTTTAGCAAGTATGGAAAAATGATGACTCAGCATCGATGGACTTACGGGGCTGCCATCCGCGGAGAATACCAGACTGTCCAGGGTAAGATCCTTTTCCACCATACGGGAAACCGCTTCCTGCTCTGTACGATATTTCTTGAGAAATAACGCGAGCTTGGGTGTCATGGCGACACGGCGCCGGCTATGAGCGGTTTTAGGCTCCCTGAACTCGCAGATCCCCCGCCGCTTATACAGCACCTGGCTGACTGATATTGAAAGGAAATCCAAGTCCAGGTCACGCCACCTCAACCCCAACAATTCAGCCTGCCTTAGCCCGGTGCTCACCGCCGTATAGTATACCGGGTAAAAATGACTGTCCTTTGCTGAGTCAAGAAAAGCCTCAACCTCTCCGGGTGTCAGTGTCCGCATTGTCTTTCCTTTCCAGGATGGCGAGTCCACCATCTCACAGGGATTACGGCCTATGTAACCCTGCCTGACGGCGTACTTCAAAGACTGGCTTAAAAGCCTGTGATGCTTTGCTACGGTCCGAGGTGATAGGTTCTCGACAGCCTCGCCATAATAAGATTGTATCGCCTGTGGTTGAAGGTGCTTTAGCTGGAGATGGCCCAAAGCCGGTATTATGTGGTGCTCTGCTATGCTCTGGTAACCGTCATACGTCCGGGGCGAGCAGTTAGTTTTCACGTATCCGGCCAGCCAATTCTGCAGGTGCTCAGCCACGGTAAGCCTTCCCACAGGGAACGATATACCTTTTTCTATGCTCACCAGCAGTTCGTTGAGCCTCTTTTGAGCATCACCCTTGCGGCCGTGCGCGGTCTCGAAATGCCGGCGGCGCTTCCCGTTCAGATCCGTGCCCATGTCAATTGTTATCTGCCAGCTGCGGTAACCTTGTGATCGAATACTACCTTTCATTTTCGCCTCCATTAGTAGAGTCCGTTACAGTGAAATAAGGCGTTTTTATAGTTCTAAGGTGTGGCTTACCATCATTCCAGTCCGGGTGTTCGTCCATCTTACGAAAGGCATCTGGCACACTTATAACCATTACTTGGATCATAATACCGTCTTCTTTGATGGCCCTTTTATACAATGTTTTCATTTGAATAGGGTTGAGAATATCACGCGGATGCGCCCTATTCCACTCAGGCGCTATTTGTTTCCATCTTACCCTGGTGCTGGCATGATGTGCTCGGCTCTCGAACACAAATTTAACGATATTAAAACGGCGCTCAAAGAGGTGGCGGCCCCATGGCGATAATAAAGGTGTCTTCGGACTTCGGGCTGGGTGTGCAATGCTACGCGTGTAGGGCGCGATTTTACAAACAAATACCGCTCCTGCAGCCCAGCTACGTAGCTTCTCCAAGAATATCTCTTGATTTTTCGGGTCGCCGTCAAGATCAGCCTCGGTTATACCCAACTCTTCTAGAATTCCAGCCTCTAATGCCTTCCTATACCCTGGCATTGTATAAAAAGCAAACTCACGTTCATATTGCCCCCAGATAATCTTCTTCTCTTTGTCTAACATGGCCGCAGCCTTAAGAGGGTCAACTGACCCCCTTTATTGGTAGTGTACCATAACAATATAAATAGCGCAATGAGAGGTGACGTAAAACAATGAGCGAAAAACTTACGGTCTCAGTCGCCGAGGCTGCCAGCCTACTCGGAATAAGTAAGAATCTGGCCTATCGCCTATTCTCCAATGGAGAACTTCATGGAGCGATACGACTTGGCAGCAAGCGAATCGTCGTGAGCAAGGCAGCGATCGAACGACTTGTTAACGAAGCTGAAACCAAGGTACTCAGTAAATGATACTTACAGTTAGTCTTGGTGATGAGTGGGGTGCCAAAGATGTCCTCTCCTTGGAGCACTCAAATACCGACATTGGGAATGTCCACTCTGCCGAGGACCTAGTGGAGGATCTGATCAGCCAGGTAGCGGATCCGCACTTTAGTCAGGAATGAATATGAACGAACTGGAAACCGGCTACACGAAGGTGCCAAATGAGATACTCGAGGCTCTTTCTCGCATGAACGTACCAGGCGAAGTAGGCCGCATTCTACATGTCATCATCCGGAAGACTATGGGCTGGAATAAGATTGATGATCAAATTTCTTTGGGTCAATTCTCGAAAATGACAGGGCTAAAACGCCAGAACGTTGTAAGAGCAATAAGTAAGGCTTATAGCCATGGGCTTATTCATAAAAACGAAGGTGGCATTTATTCACTAAATATCAACGTTACCGAGTGGATGCCTTTTCAGCGGGCGGCCTACCTTATCCAGGCTGATGACATGCTCTCCGGGCGGATAACACCGGTAATCCATATGGAGAACACCGGTGACATCCAACCGGATAACGAACTGGTCTCTGTGCGGATACATACAAAAGACACTAAGGAAACTATTACAAAGGAAACCCACACAAAAGAAATGGAGATAGCCCTTCGGGGCGCGCGGCGCCCTCTTCAAACATTCAAGGATACTAAACCGATTACAACCCCTGGCCCTATTACTCCGGCACCATACGAAACCTATCTGACTCGGGTGACCACGGCACCCAGTAGGCCTGCAGGCCTGGCAGAGGCGCTGCAGTGCATTCACCCTGTGCTTGCGACCAAGGATTTCAGATCTTTATGCGGCCTCATGGGGACCTATTTAAACCGCTTGAATGGTAATCACGAGTATTTAATGCAGCTTATATGGAAGACGGCCAGTGAGCGGCCGGCAGATCCTGTCGCGTACATTGGCGGTGCCATCCGTAATACAAAGAACCACGGACTGCCAATGATAAACCGGCAGGTCACCAGGGATCCGGATAGATATACCAACGGCAAATATGGGCATATAGTAATGACAAATGCTGACAGGTACAGGGTGACGGACAGGGAAACAGGAGAGACCTGGGAAGGCTACGCCAATACCCCTGAGCACGCAGCTCGCCGAGCTGGGAACTGGAACTTGGCTGATTGTGAGATTGAAAAAGATGGACGCAAATTATAACTCAATAAATATTCAGAGTATTGCTTTCCTGCAAATGGCTACGAAAAGTCATAAAGTCATAAAAGAGGTGAAATAAAGTCATAATGTATAAGCACTGGGCAGAAGTAAAGAGCCAATATATAGAAGGCAAGCAGGACAAAGGTAGCCTAGTATATCCAACCTACGCGGCGCTCTCCGAAGAGTTCAAGGTAGATGCGGCGGTCATCGGACGCCGGGCAGCCAAAGAGGGCTGGGTAGAGCAGCGCAAGCTATTCAGGCATAAAGTCGACACACTGCGCATGGAGAAGAAATCCGAGATATTAGCAAGTGAGAGTGCTCAACTTGCCTCGGACTGCCTTAAGGTATCCCGTGCCGGCATTGCAGTGATTGTCGCTATAATGGAAAGTTCTAAACCTTCCAAGATCCCCATTGATAGATTAATGTCTGCCCTGGTTAATGCTCAGAAGGTGGGACAAAATGCTCTCGGTGAAACCGAGGCCCCGGCAGCTGGCCTGACCACCATCACAGTGGTAAGCGAGAGGGCCAAGCAGCTCACCGAACAAGTGCTGCGGGGTGAAGGAACGGAATAAATGTCGCTTAATTGTCGTCCCACCATAGCTAATATAGGGAAAGTATACGATTATATTCAGCGGTTTAGTAGTCCGCTGCCATCAAAATACGGACTTTTTGGAGGTCAAAAATGGATGATCCACAGGAAATAAAAGAACTGCAAAAGAAAATAGTCACATCCCTGGAGAAGGGAACAGACCCGGCGCCACTACTAAAAGAGCTATCTGATCTGCGAGCCAAGATTGCATCCAACGCTGAATTAGCAGTAGTTAAGAAAATTGCGGATGAGCGCCAACGATTGCGGGACAGCGCTTCCCAAGTTCAGGAGAAGGTGAAGTTACAAAGTGAGGCCATTGACACGTTCTTAAAGCTACGGGACAGTATCACCACATCACTTAAGGAACTATTAGAGCAGGCGCTGCCACTTATTAAACTTCAGTCGGACTGTTATATCCAATATCACAACGTGGGTAAATTGGCCTGGATGGCAAAGCTACCGAACGGCTATTTACCTGAGGACCTGACTGTCCCCTTTTTGACCATGGGCGGCGCTCCGATGGATCCCTATGATGCATCAGCCCAGGCTTTCTTCTATCTCAGGTCCGGCCATGGATTGCTAGTTGCTCTGAAAAGGGAAGAGAGGCCAATTCCCAAGAGGCTGGCCGGCGAATTTGAGGCAATCGACAATGACCCTTATCCGGATCCTCCCTGCAGTGTATGCCAACACCCTGAGAAAGAAGCTATCGACAAAGCAATAAAGGAAGGTGTGAGTCTGCGGGACATCGCTGATAAGTACGGACCATCAAAAAGTACTTTGTCCCGCCATAAGGCACACATGGAGATTTCTGAGAAATAAATATCGGAGGTAAACCATGAGAAGCGAAGAAGACAAATTAACACAGGCGCCACTTTTAATCATCCTGGGCGGTAAAGAATACGAGGTCAAGCCCCTGGTTATCAGGGATTCGCGGGCATGGAATGCCAAATTCGCTAAGCTGATCGGCGGGTTGCCCCAGTACACTAAAGTAACAACCGATTCGCCTGATCAGTTCAAAGTAGCGATTGAGGGCATGGTATCAGCTGTGCCGGACGCAATCATTGACCTGGTATTCGAATATGCAAGGGACCTAAACCGTGAAGAGATTGAGGCCGTGGCTACGGATGCTGAAATCCTAGTTGCGTTCACTCAGATCATGGAGGTGGCATTCCCTTTAGCACGCAGCCTGGCGGGGGCGATGAAGGAACTATCGGCCAGGCCTTCGAGTTCCTCTCCGCAGAATGGCACATAGCACCTGATCATATCATGAACAATTGGACGAATGAACTTCTTGATCTGATGGTTAAGAAACTGGTCGAACGTAAGAGACGAGAATACGAAGCTTTAACAGGCACAAAGAATGAAATCTCGGATACTGAAATTTTCCGCATGATAGGAGCCAAGCATGATAACAGTCGGTGATGCCTTACTGAAATTGGGAATCGATGACAGCGACCTTGATAAATCCATGAAGGGACTCGGCGGCAAGTTAACCAGCGGGCTGGGAACGGTCGCGAAAGGTGTCGGGATCGGGTTAGCAGCTGTTGGCACGGCAGCCGTAGGCGTGGGTATCGCCTCGGTGAAAATGGCCGCTGATTTCGAAGGCGGCATGCGGGAAGTCAACTCGATGATGGGACTCAGCGAGGAGGAATTCCAGAAGCTGCAAAATGATGTGATATCACTTAGCAAGGAAACCGGCAAGTCAAGCTCAGAATTAGCCGGTGCTCTTTATCAGATTGTTTCTGCCGGCGTACCCGCCTCAGAGGCATTAGGAGTTCTCAAAACCTCCGCGATCGGAGCCGTGGCGGGTGTGACGGATGTTGAAACGGCAGCGGATGGCCTGACTACCATAATGAACGCCTTTAAACTCCCGGCCGCGGACGCTTCAAAGATTCTCGATGTGATGTTCACCACGGTCAAAGGCGGCAAGACCACCATGGAGGAGTTGAGCGGTGCGATGTTCAACGTTGCCCCCCTGGCTGCCGCTGCCGGGGTCTCGTTTGAGGAGGTTGCGGGAGCGATCGCCACCGTTACCAAGCAGGGCGTACCCACTTCCGTGGCCACGACTGAATTAAGAGCAGCTATCCAGGCCATAATTAAACCGACTGCTGATATGAGCACAGCGCTGGAAGCTCTTGGATACGCTTCCGGAGACGCATTGCTGGCCGAGAAAGGATTTGCGGGGACGTTAAATACCCTGGTCTCCGCGGCCGGTGGGTCCAATGAGGCGCTCGGTAAGATGTTCGGTTATGTTGAGGGCCTGCAGGCCGTTCTATCGCTTACAGGCGATAATGCCAAAGTCTTCGAGTCCGATCTTAGCAACGCAATGAACTCAGCCGGTGCCGCCACAGGAGCCTATGATGAAATCAACAAAGGCGCGGCCAGGCAATTTGAATTACTCACAAATAAAGTCCAGGGGTTAATGGCTGAATTGGGGCTAAAATTCCTTCCTTTATTGACACCCCTGATCGATGGAATATTGAAACTAATTGACGCTTTGCCCATTGATGAGATCACGGAGCTGATAACCGGATTATTACCACCGTTGATCGAGATGTTGTTAAAACTCATGAAGGCAATCCCCATCGATGTGGTGATAAAGTTCGTCAAAGCTGCCCTAATTCCCATGATGGATATCTTAGAGGCGCTTTTGCCTATTCTTGAACCTGTGTTGCTTATATTCGGGAAGCTATTGGAGCTCCTGACTCCTGTTTTGAATATCCTGGGTCAAGTCCTGACATTTGTTGCACGTATTCTCGGATCGGGGATTACGTCTGTGTTGAGCGGGATAACCACGCTATTCGGTGGTGAAGCAACGGAATTTAAAATCCCATCTTTTGAGATGCCCAGCTTCGCAGGTTTTGAAGGTATCATCCCTGGAATTCCTGGCACTCCCATATCGGCCATAGTGCACGCGGGAGAATATCTTGGCCAAGGCAATCGTGGAACTGTGATCAATAATTATTTCAGTATGCCGGGTATGATAGTTCGCAAGGAGGCCGATATTAACCGTATAGCACAGGAACTCTACCGGATGCAGCAATTAAGATCGAGGTCTTCAGGTATGTAATGAAATTATATTGGAGTTTAATGATGAAACTAACTGACAAAGAACGGGCCGAACTAAAGATACTGGCCAGGGCTACCGATGATAAGAGTCTTGACCGGTTCTGCAAGCTCCTGGCAAAAGAGGCACTCCCGGATGGGACATGTCTGAATGCGCCTGTGCTACGTGAAAAGATGAAGGGGTACTCTCCTGCGACCCATGCAAAGGCGTTACGCGAATCCATTAAGAAGGCGTTCCCCGACATGACTGAGGCGCGACTGGACATCTTTTTACGGGGCCCCATGGGAGGGTGGGACCTCAGAGAAGCTGATTCACCTGATATATGGTCGAACCATATAGAAGACCTGGCGGCCGCCGTTAAGGAACTTCATCCTGAATTGAGCGATGATGAGATAGCCCAGTGGGTGAAAAAGAATGAAGCACGAGCCCTGGCGGCTAAGAGCCTGTCCCCCTCGAGCAGCGCCGCGGGTATCGTTATGGGGCTGGAGGGTGAGGACAAAGAGAATGCCGCTGCTCAGTGGCTGCCCGATGGGCTTAAGAAACTGCACCCTACCTGGAGCCAATCCCAGATAGACCTGTGGGTTAAGAAACACGAAGAGCTGGCGAGGTCTTTTAAAGGTATACATCCTGAGTGGGACGCCCGGGCGGTCATAATCGCCACGGATCCGGCGGAGGGTGAAAGAATAGCCAGTATTTAAACATGGCCAGGCCGGCGGTAATTAAGAAAAGGGCGCGGTTTCCATTTCCTGTGTCCTGCCTCCTGGTTACCGCCGGTGGCCACCCAAAGCCAGCGAGAAGCATGAGTGAAAATCAACAAAACATCAACAGTCTACCCCAACAAAAAGTAACATTGCTCGTTGAAAGGGTACTGTCCATGCGGTTCGAAACCGTATTGTCAGTCTGTTTTGAAAACACACTGAATATTTTTCAGCTTTAATTGAGGGTGTCGTTTTAACCGACAATCTGGCCAGGTCACCCCGCTCTTTTATTCCTTGATCGATCCCCCGCCTGTCGGCGCCACCCTCCGCGGCCGACCGCCTTTTTTCCCCAGAGCTGCCATATGTTCCCGACCATAAAGTTCAAAGGTCTTTTTGCCCCCATTGGCCCCGTTCTGCGCGTAAAACTCTGATGTCCTATGTAAGAATCCAAGGTTGCAGCGCACAAATCCATACTTGGCTTTTGTGGCCTGTCCGCCCTTTCGAGCACGATCAATGCGTTGTTTTTCGGTGAGTTCCTTTCGCGGTTTTTTCATGATGTAACAATATTTTACAATACTCAGACCGTTACCAGGCAATCTGCCGGAGACTTCACGCACTCATACCCTGCGATAAAACCATCGACCAGATTCCTCAGGGTGCATATCTGAATCCCGTCTATTTCCGGGTCTTCAATGATTTTGTTCCATCTCCGAACATAGTCAAGGCAATATTCCTTTACAGCCGCCTTGGTTTCCGGATTCTCAGGGCCTATATCAGCTATCATAGCCTCAATCAGGACCGGCGTGGCCACAGCAGTTTCATAGAAGGGAATTTCCTGCCTCATCCCGTTGGGGTATTTAATAGTAATGGCACTGTCACCCCCAAACCCCCTGTGTATTCCTTTCTCCAGTGTCACTCCGTCTACTGCTGCTGCTCTCATTATTCTACTCCTACCCTTTATTTTGATCTTTCAAGCCACTGTGCGATTGCCTCTTCCAAGGCAGCTCGCGCCGTCTTCCCCATGGACAGGGCTTTCATGCGGAGCCGCCTCCATAGGTCGGGGTTGATGCGGACGTTGATCATCTTGGTGTCTTTTTTCTTCTCCATGTGTATAGTTTGCTATATTTGCTATACTTTGTCAAGTCGTTCGTGGCAATAATACCGGGGTATTTTGAAAATATCTCGGTTTTACACAGCCGCTGCTCTTACAGTGCGCGGGACAAGGGTGGCCGGCGTGGACCTGGCAGGGCGTATACAACACATGACGGCGCTGAGTCAATAGAAATATGTCGCTTTTGATACCTATCAATGCCTTTAGCACGGGCATTGCACTGGCCTGCAGGAAAACATGGCCTCTATCTGCCAAAAATAAGGGGCTTCGCCGCCTGGCGCAGGGGATTCATGACATCCGAGCGATTTCGATAGGCCATCAAGACACTGACCTGAGAATAGGGGCAATTTTGCGTAGGTCTCGCTGCCTCCTGAAAGAGATCACATAGAACGATGGGGCGGTTCCGAGGGATCTGAGTGCTGAAGAAAGGATGTCCACTAAATGGACACCCCTGGCGGGGCAGTGTAGATATTATCGACGAAGCCCCTTATTTTTGGCAGATAGAGGCCACATGAAAACAGATTTATCAAGTAAGCAGCCATGGGTCATTATCATGCAAGGGTCTTACTATTTTCAGCCCCTTTTCATTGAGATATTTCTGTGGGGCGGCATTCCTGTTTCGGTACGATCGGCTTTTGCTTTCTCGCTAACGAGATTTTTATGTTTTCCATCTCGCCCATGGCCGACTCGTTTAGCATGCGGCGGATCCCACTGACAATTTCTTCCGGATATAGGGCTATTTTCTCGCGGCGCTTCAACTCCCTTCTGATCATGGAGATAGACTGTTCTGAAAGAATTATTTTCAGCAAATTCTGAGCTGTGAGTGCATTATTTTTTTGCCACAACTGCTCAAGGGCACCCCGTTTGACGTTCTTCAGGCTAACCAGTTCGAATTTATCTGCCAATTTGGACAGATCATCATTCATCAAGCTCCAAGAGTCCAATAGCATTGCCTGGGGAGGTTGCCCGAATGTTATATGATAGATTCTCCACTCGCGGGCATTCGTTAAAATTATCCATTCGCAGCCCGTATTTATACCGTAGGAGGCTGCTTGTTTCACATGCTTATCAGCCAGGTCTATGTTGACTCTCTTAGCCTCGACAATTATGACCGGAACAATCTTCCCCCCTTGCTCAAGCTGTATGACGAAATCACAGTAATTGGAGTCACCTATCCCGTGAACGGTATGTTCCCGGGTGATATGAATTAAGGTATTGTAACCCATCAATGACTCGAGCATTTTCTCAATGCGGGGACGCGTTTCGGCCTCATTGCTGTCCGTTTTAATTATCGCTTCGGTCATTGCCCGAGCGTCCAGAAGCGCCTTGCGAGCGTTCTTATCCAGCGCCATATCTCACCTCCTTCCAGGTACCTCTGTCGCTGTCGATCAGAGTATATCAGCAGTGCCCGGATGTCAACAACGCAGATCAAAAAGGATATGCTTTCAAAGCATTCCCTTACGGCTGGCGGAAATCGGGACCTGGGCGAAGGGCGCTCACTTAATGAGCATCCTTGACGCTGTTTTGAAAACAGGCTTCAGCACGATTTGAAACCTTGACGAGGCAAAGGGTATTCAACGGATGCACCCCCTTGATATGGATTCAAACGAATTGACACCCCTGGCCGACATACCTATTGAGTAGGTAACTTCAAGTAAGGTACTGGCCTTCCTATAAACTTGTTTATAAGAACCTGGCAGCCCGGTGTTGACGGCATGCACATCGTGCCAGCTTAAAAGTTTTAAGGTGGACATGTAAATTGAGTTTATACATAGATTCAATCTACCTGTCCATTAAATGGACACCCTGGCCGGACTGCAATACTTAAACAAGTTTAACGGATGGCCGGAACTGTATTCCCGCCACGGTGCGCGATGCTAGGCCGTCAGTGTTGTTTGAAACCACGGTGACGCATGTATTCGGCCATGCCCCGATAAAAACCTCACCTTGAGGCTCCCAGCACCATTATTTTTACTTAGCTTCTAATTGTAGCCGTGGTTTTCACGACATTTTAGCGACAGAATTGGGGTGATGTGCTGGGACATGCGGTGTTATCGCGCTCAAAACCGCTTTTGTCACTTCGACACACATGTTCTAATGTGTACGTAAAATGAGGAGGGGGATTTTTGGCCGAGGATTTTAAGTCCGCCGCGTCTGCCATTCCGCCACCTCGGCATTTTCTTGGAGGCGGCGAGCGGAGTCGAACCGCTGTATAGGGGTTTTGCAGACCCCCGCCTTAACCACTTGGCTACGCCGCCACGAGCAAATAAAAATGGAGCGGAAGACGGGGCTCGAACCCGCGACATCCTCCTTGGCAAGGAGGCATTCTACCACTGAATTACTTCCGCTCACTCAACCGTAAGTTAATATTCAATTTGGTGCCGAGGAGGAGATTTGAACTCCTACGGGCTTACGCCCACCACCCCCTCAAGATGGCGTGTCTACCAGATTCCACCACCTCGGCCTGGCAGGGGTGGCAGGATTCGAACCCACGACACGCGGTTTTGGAGACCGCTGCTCTACCAGACTGAGCTACACCCCTATTATACAAAAAATATAAAGTTTTTAAAGTGCAGTAAATCTTACAATAGCAGGGCGAATATTGGCAAATGTACTCAGGTAATTCCCTGTGGCTTTAGAGGAGGGCTATACATCAGTATTACTAACAGCGTATAATCATTTAAAACGGTCACAAAACTTATCCTCAAATCGACGTTAGCCAATTAAGCAGGGAGGGAGTTATGAAAAAGATATTTGGCGCGTCCGTCTTAGTTCTGGTTATATTGCAGATATGCCTGTTCCCCTCTTCAGTTCAGAGCACGATCGCATGTCCTACGGTCAGCACACTTCCGGCAACGAGTATCGGCAATACCTCAGCTACTCTAAATGGATCTGTCAGCATTCCTTATTTAAGCCTTCTGCCGACACAGAAAGGGATTATCCCGACTTCCTCACAATATGCTTTTATAGATGGTTATCAAGTATATGTTTCCTTCCAGTACGGTGTTATATCCGGCGTCTATATCCACGAGACACCGGCGGTTTTAATGACCGGACCGGGTAATTTTCAGGCGATAATAAATGATTTGTCACCCTGCACAACACATTATGCCCGTGCGAAGGTTCATACAGTTATTAGTAGTATTAGATTCGACCATTACAAGAACATATTACAGGGCGCCGGTGTGGGTATCTACCCATACCATCTGCAACAATCTGTCAGCATCCCGTTCGGGTGTCCCGATTCATATGGTAACGAGATATCATTTACAACCGCCGGATGCTTTATCAATACCGGCCCTGGATCGCATGGAACCGGCGGCATGACCGGTTTTGGGACCCCATCGCCACCTGCAAATCCTCCTAATGTACTGGTGAGCAGTGCTGCAGTTGCTAGCACCAAGGTCTCCCCGGGCGAGAAAGTGGATATTTCAGCTGCAGTTACTAATAAAGGCGGCTCCAGCGGAACTTCAAAAGTTACGCTATTTATCAACGGCCAGGAAGCCGAATCAAAGGGTATTACCCTTTCAAGCGGAGAGTCCACTACACTACATTTCAGCGTCAGCCGAAACGATCCCGGCACTTATACCGTCAACGTAAACAATGTCCCCGCTGGCAGCTTTACAGTGGACCAGTTCAAGAACAACGGCTCTCTGATATACGGAGTAATCGCTTTATTCATCATCGGTATAGCCGCTATCGTGTTCCTGTTAGTTAGAAAACGGACAGCATAACCATAGATTACCAGGGGTTTCAGTATCGAAGAAAAGGATGGTACCCCTGGTGCGAGTCGAACGCACGACACGCGGTTTAGGAAACCGGTCATGCTATTGCTAAATATCGGTTTTAGCTACGGATTAGTAGGTATGTATCAATATATATAATGTTGAATTAGTAGCTAAAGCGGTAAAAACTGGTTTTAACTATTTTTTAAAATGTTAGACAAATGTTAGACAGAAAAGCGACATTATCCTAATTCTATTATGCGGGCAAACCCACCTGGACAGAAATACTCTTGCGGCATCACATCCTCCTGTAATCCATGTCAGGTATTTACGTTTTTTTATGCTGGTTTATCTGATGACCAACTACTATTAGAACGATTGACAAAGGAAGGCCTATCCCCCAAAGCCATTGATGAATATTGCGGTAGTCCTTAACCCATCCCTGCGCCCTTTCAGGATAATATGTAGACCACTTTTCGCCAGGTGGTTCGTATATATAAGGCGGCCCAAATACTTGCCTGCTTGCAATAAAATCAACTACAAAGAGGCTGACTATAACAATAATCCCCAGAACTATCAGTATTGTGCCTATCCTTACCATCACCTAAGTATATACCGATTTCTTATAGGAAATCTCGTTAAAGATGGCATTTAACAGGGTTCTCCAGGGGTTTATCAACCATACCGCGTGGTTAATACGACAGCAGCGATTAACGCGCACAGTCGGGAGCGGGTGTGACGCATTAGAGAGAACCCTGCCAGTGCCTCTTGTCCTACCCCATAAAAAAGGCCGCTCTGAGCCTTGCTTCAACACTATAAAAGGGATTGCCAGCCTGGGCTCGGCTATGCCTCCATAAAAAGGGGCATTATCAGCAGGCAATGTTTGAAAATATGTTAGAAGCCATACGTAGGCTAAAGAATATTCGATCGTAAAAGCAACGGTTTGATTATCCGAGTGATGGTTTCGTCACGTGTGGATTTGACCCGGTCATACCCCTCTCTTTCACGCCATCTGGCCGCTGGGAAAGCCTGGAAATGGTACAGCGATATACCAGGTCGTTCGGCTTTCAGGATAGTATGAAGTTTTATAGGTCACCGTTGTCAGTTATTTAAAGCCAGATTATAGTGGTTTACTCCGATATTGTGAAAACGCAGTAATAGTAATAGACTATCATAAAAGCTTATTAACGGGTGGCAAGTGGATGCAACAACTATTCCAGTGTAATAGATGTGGTTCTCAGAATTATGTAGGCCAACAATATTGCTATAACTGTCAGCAAAAAATCCAATACAAATGCTCAAATTGTAATGGACTTGTTGAAGTTACAATGATTAATTGTCCGTATTGCAGGGTTGTTTTACCTTGGCCAACACCTCATAAGGGGAATTACGGGCATAGTCCACAACAACCCACACAAAAGAAAAAGACCAATCCATTTGGAATTATAGCTATAGTAAGTCTCGTATTAACAGTAATCTGTTTATTAGTGGATGTTATCATTGGGCCGCCAATAGATTGGGAATCTGTAGCCAAAGGCTGTGTTGTTATCTTCTTGGGTATCTTTGCTATTGGCACCCTTATTTTATTCATAAAGCACATTATTAATAGAAAACAGTCCAATCCATGGCGCACAGGCGCTATTCTCTTAGTTGTTATAGTAGGTCTGATAATAGTAATATCCATATTTTCAGCAAACCGGACATCGCAAATATCTTCACACCCCCCAGTAACTTCTCCAACTCCAGTCGTCGAACCAGCACCAATACGCCATGACATATCAATGAACGAAATAATGAGCAATTCTGCATACTGGAATACAGCATGGCAAGATAAACACAGTGACCTGGTAAATGTTACAAAGAGAATTAACCAACAGTATCTAAGAACACACACGTATATTAAAGGCGAGACCGACTGCAATGACATGGCAATTGATATCTGGAATATGCTTCAGACACAGGGGATAGTAAGCATAATTGTTGCCGGAAACGTCGACGACCCTGCTCCTCTTACTTCACTCAACCAGTGTAATCATGCTTTTCTATTAATATTCAATTTAGGTGAAGGTGAGTCCACACCAAGGGCATTTTTCTTGGAACCGACGAATGGTCAATGTTACTTTTCTGAGGACTTTGAACGAAATCCGCAGTTAAAGCTGTATTTATATAGAGGCTTCTACTATACAAAACCATCCGATTTAAAGGCAGACCTTCAAGATCGCTGGTGAGACTTTTCATATAAATATTCGATAGCTCAATTCGAGGAAGTGGCTTGGTCGTGGCAATTGTCAGTAGTATATGCATAAACCCGTAGTGAGATTTTAAAGCATTTTGAAAGTATTTAAACGTGAAAACAAATCATATTAAGCCATTTAATTATAGCTAAAATGCAGGCTCTTCATACGTGAATAGTTTTCTGCTAAGGACTCTATCGAGTTACAGGGGTTCGGGTTGCGGCGAGCGAAATGTTTTACAACAGGGTCAGGCATTTCCTATCAGTACTTATCTTGAATAACATCCTTTAGCTTCAATCCATTTGATTTTAAGACGCCGAATATATAGGCAGGACTGCATCCCAGTTCCTGGGCGGCGTCCACTACGCTACGGTGTGTCTGTATGGCATCACAAACGTTTATGAGTGGGATGTTTAATGGTTTGCGACCAATCCCCTTAACCACTACTAATTCACCACAATTCGGGCACTGTACTTCCATTCTATTTGCCCCCCGTCTCAAAATACCATTTGTTAATGTACGGCGTGAATCTGGGCAGGTATTCACTCGCAAGAAGCTTCCGCAGGTCTCTGTTAATACCATCGGCCATCTGTATAGCAGGGTTAGTCAAACTGTCGAAGTGTTCAAGTAATACCTCAGGCGTTCTGACCAGGCATTGCTCCATGTCATCATCCCAAGGTGAATCCTCCGGCGTTATGTCGTCAGCCGGGTCATAGGGCGGCTCATCCGACGGGCCATCGGCGGTAACACTTGTAACAGTTGTAACACTTTTATGGTTAATAAGCACACAGTCTTTTTCCTGTTCTGGGTCGCCTGCTGGCAAAGGTGGTGTCTTTTTATCCGTTACATCCGTTACATCCGTTACGTTTTGGAAAAACCGTCCTCTCAGGTTGTCGGGGATTTCAGGTGCCTGCTCGTCACCGTTGGCATAGTATCGACTGATAATCTCATTCCACGCCTTCACATTGGGGACGAGGTAAGCTCTCGTTGTCCTTGCCTTTTCAGTATCGGTCTTAATGCGGATCAACTCTAACTTAAAACCACAACCTGCTAATCGCTCGCTCGCTGATTTTGGCGATCCGCCCGCTATCTTTGCAACCATAGAAGGCGTAATCGCTGCAGGGATTCCGTTTAGCTTGAATTTATCGAACTCCGAGGGTAAATCAATCTCACCCCTGGCAAGTTGAATAACAGTGTTTATCAGAGTTCCGTCCCAGGAGGTAGCCCTGATTAGCCTTATTTCCTGTTGTCGATGCGACAGGTACTCAATAAACCGCGCTTCACCCTTAGGCCAAAGCTGAAAGATGATGCTCAGTGGCATACCCAGTTGTTTTAGTCTGGGCTCGATGTTCAGTTCGGTCATGTCCGTCATTATGTGCCCGTCTATGTTGCCCCAGTGATGTAGACCGAAGCAGCAAAGCTCATTCCTCAGTCTTTGTGTTTCGGCTTCGTAGGTCTCAGGTAATATGATCGGCAGGTGCTTATTGCCGGTCTCGTGCATATCTATACTCAGTAAGCGCCCCTCTGTGGCATTGTCCTCGTAGGGCTTGCGCATTGCTATCACCTTCGGGCTAAACGGGTCAAAAATGTCTTGGTTTCGTGGATTCTTTTTGTCACTAAGGATAAAGAATTTCCCTCTCTCGAAGCCGAGGTTGAGATATTTTATAAGTGTATGGCTGGCATCCCCAGCTATGTCTGCCTCGTCAATAATGAGCGTACCATTGAACTTTTCCTTTGTCCTGGCTATGCCTGAAAATGTGCTCGCACCGCTGGACTGGATAGCATAAAACGTAAGGTCGCCTATTACTTTAAGCGCTCGTGATTTACCTTTTCCAGTATCGCCCAGCAGCCGTAAATATCCGAGTGTATCAACCTTCGGTGAAAACCATGTAAAGATGATGTAGTAGATACAAAGCTCAAAATCGAGCGGTGATAAGTCAACGTAACTGGTGATGTGTGCTTTCAGGCTCTCGAAAAGGTCGCCCGGCGTGTAGAGTTTTGCGTTAGCCACTTCCACATCCGGCATAAGTACAAGTTTTAACGGTTTCCCGTTCACAACCGGCAAAGGTTGTGGTTTGTAGTCACCTACGGAGTCGATAAACTGAATCCCACCGTCCACCAAGTGAGCAAAGCAGTATGACCCATCTCCGGAATCAACCTGAAAGTAGGGTTTATTCCTTACCAGGATGAAATTTACCTTTGGCGGTGTCTTTACCTCGGCGGGCTTGTCATCGTCCTGCTTCGCATCATGCTTCTCATCCTGCGGATGTTTGCCTTCCTGCCACTCTATTTCATTGTTCTCTGCATCAATTGTTTTCTTGGCTTCACGGCGTTCCCGGTCGGCGCTCTGTTCCGCTCTTAATTGGCGGGCCTCTTCTGCTCTGCCTGGCATTTCAAGTAATTCCGCATGGCTTTGTGGCCTACCCATAGCGCCACCCTCTTTCCGTGTTAATTGTGGCCTTGCGCTGAGCACGGCACAGCGAGCATCTCTTGGGCAAGGGCATTCCTTTAGAAATGTAAAACCTCTCCTCGCTCACGGTGATGATGAAGGGATGGCCGCAGTCGGCACAAACAGATTTAATATCCTTATTACTATTCTGCACTGCTGTTCCGTCCTTCTGGCGCTATGGTAAGCATGGCATGTATCGAAGCGCATGGTATCAGGTACTTGCGCCCAAAGGGGCGAAGAGATGGGATTTTACCTTCTCGTAATGCCTCGTAAACCGTTGAAAGACTGCATCCCAGCACGTCGCAGAGTTCCTGTACTGAATATACTAACTTCTCGTTAGATGCGCCGGTGGCTTGTGTGTTAGAATTCAGGCAACCGGGGCCTCGGTTGTCCTGGTTATCCTTGAGAGAGCCCCCCGCCTGCAAAGTTGAGGGCTCTCTCTTTTGGTTAGTCAGTCTGTCCATTAGTTACCTCCATGTTTATTTTTTCTACCATAGGCCGTTCAATTTGTTTTGCATCGGCCTGCTTTCCGTTTAGTAACTTCTCAAGCTGCACACGGGGCACTACGATCCGCCTGCCCAGGCGAATTGTCGGGATGCTGCCGTCGTGCACCGCTTTGTAGGCACTTGCCCTGGATAGGCCGAGCGCTTTGCCTGTTTCCTCTACGTTGTAAGTCAATTTATCCATGTATTACCTCCTAAAATTATTTGGCACTTGACAGGTGCCTATGAAAAGAATAGTATAGATTTGTACTCAAGTCAATGCATTAGAATACATAATTACATATAATGCAGACATAGGTATACTATAAATACGGACATAACATATCCAAAACGCTAAGGAGGGAAAAACCATGGATCGTGGCCCACGAGTGCCGGATAATGTCAGGCTTCAAATCGCTAATACATACCTGGAACTGCGCAAGAAGAACCCCAAAATAAAGGCACCGGCGGTGCGAGAGGTCGTTCGGGGTACGCTCAAGAAGGTGCCGTACCCTGGGTGGCCGGGTTTAAGCGTGATACAGAAGGTGATAACGGAAATCCATAAAAAGGATACCGACCTGCTTTTCCGCCGCCAAGATGAGCCATGGTGCTTGTCCACAAAGGTAGAGTTCCCGATACCCCCCAATGCACTTAAGATAGTATGTGACATCTGGGAGCACAAACTAAATCAGTCAATCGCTATTGCTGCAAAATACGCTTCTGATGAGGTTGAACGTATTGAGTTTAACAAGATACTGAGTATTCGCGGAGTCACCTGTCTATCAATCCGCGAAGTAAAATGGATCGCACTATTGTATGCCATTCTTAAAAAAGATGAGACAGAGGATAAGGAAGGTAGTTATCCGACCAGACTATATGAAACTGCCGAACTTTACGCCCAGGCCGAACGCCTGCATGAAATTTTAGGCATTCCCTTCGAGAGTGATAAAATGGATCGTCATCTGATATTAGGAATCCCGAAGCTATTAAAAGTCACGGCGCATTCGATAACCGTTCTTAGGCTTTCCTCGGCTAAAGAACATCTCTCAAATTTCGACCCTCTCGCACGTATCAATAACGTTTCCGGGTCTATCGACCCTCTGCTGATTGACGGCAAAGTTCCCGAGTGGCTTATCCCTCTGGTAGCTTTTGGTGGGCCCGAGGAAGCACAGGAGATTATGCGGAAGCAAGGCGTTAAGATTCCGACTAAGGCTAAATTAACGAGGAAGGGGGCAAAGAAATGAGAAAGGAAAACAATGGACATCCCAAAGGACTGATTCAAAAGGGCGATTGCTGGTATGCAATCGTGGACTTGCCGCGTGAAAACGGGAAGCGTAAACAGAAGTGGGTTAAACTCGGTAACATCAGTGAAGCGAAGGCTGTAAAAGAACGAGCCAAGATCATTCAAGCGCATGATGATGGCATTTTAGTATTGCCGACTAAGCTGACACTGGGTCAATTACTCGAAGCCTGGCTTAACAATCAGGTGGCACACGTTAGACCCAGGACACTTGAAGGATATCGCTATATTGTAAAAATACATATACTTCCTGCGCTCGGGTCACTTCAAATGACCAATTTAAGACCATATCATATCGATAATTATTACACGGAAAAATTAACTTCAGGGCGCTGCAATGGCCTTGGTGGTTTATCCGACCGTTCGGTTAAATCGCATCATCGGCTTTTACATACGGCTCTGCAGTGGGCCAATAAAAACGACCTGGTGAAATTTAACTTGATGGATAAAACGACGGCTCCCACGGTGCGCCGTACAGAAATAAAAATACCGACCAGGGAAGGCATAGAGCGCTTCCTTGATGGTGCCAAGGGCACCGAATACTTCGAGATATTCCACACAGCCATCTATACCGGCATGAGACGCAGCGAAATCCTCGGGCTGAAATGGTCAGATATTGACTTTATTAAAGGCGAATTAAACGTGAAGCGGTCGCTGCACTGGTTAAAGGATAAAACATGGAATGAACAGGACACCAAAACACACCGTTCAAGGCGACCCATAGCTTTAAGCCCGCAATCGTTGACAGTATTACAGCGGCTTTACGACAATCAAAAGGCTCTCAATGCTGTGCTGCACCGGACTATGGGTGAGGACGATTGGGTTTTCTCTCATATAGACAAGTACAGAGCCAGTCCCTATTTGCCTGACTCGGTAAGCCATGCCTGGGCAAGGATAGCGCGGTCTGTTGGTTTAGAAAATATGCGTCTCCACGATGCCCGGCATATACACGCCTCCCTATTACTCAACGCCCATGTCACGGTGAAAGACGTACAAGCAAGATTAGGACATGCAAGCTATTCAACGACTATGGACATTTACGGGCATGTAATAGATGAAGCACAAAGGGCAGCCGCCGTGAAATTTGACGAGGTTATGCGGTATGATTCTGGAAAATTGTTAGAAAATTGTTAGAAAGTTTTAGTGGTTTATATGGTACCCCTGGTGCGAGTCGAACGCACGACACGCGGTTTAGGAAACCGCTGCTCTATCCACTGAGCTACAGGGGCTCGTAACCAATAACAGGGCATGGCCCGTCAGGGCCATGCCCTGTCTTTTTCTACCGGATATTATATGAGAGCGGCCTTCAATTGTAAAAGCCCCATTCCGGGATCACTGTACCAGCGGTCCGGGCAGGACGCCCCCTTGATACCTGAAATGCAAGTTGAAGTTAATGCTGCCTCCCGCCGGCAATATCTGGCTGGAGGGAGTTATCGATTCCAGCACGCTGCTGGGCGGGCCACCGGAGCTGTAGCTTATCGTGTATGTCCCAGTAGCTGCATTGGAGAAACTCTGAGGAACATAACTGCCCGATTCTGTATAGGGGCCATGTACCACATAGCCTACAGAGCCGGACCACGGCTCTCCATTCAGCGTGGCCGTCACATGCACCGTGCCCCGAGCCTGGCTGCGGAAGTTGAGCGTGTAGTGGATGGTTCCTCCCGCCGACAGCGTCTGCGAGGCGGACGGGCTGATGCTGGCCAGAACCGATCCCGTCGGGCCGCCCGAGTTGTAAGTCAATGTATAACTCCCGGTGGGCTGCGAACCATAGCTGGCCGGCACCATGGAGCCGGAATGCGTACTGGGACCGATCAGGCTGTAGCTAAGGCTACCCGACCCGATGGCAACCTGCCAGGGTGCACCGTCAAGCGTGGCGCTGACCGAGATTGTGCCATAAGACGGCTGCGGCTGCTGATGCACGAAGTTCATGACGAAATATGCTGTGCCTCCCGGAGGCACATTCTGTTGCGTCGAGGGTGTAATGCCGGACAGTGTCGCGCCCGACGGCCCGCCCGACTTGTAATTCAGCTGTATATTACCGCTGGGGACGTAGCCTATCGTGCGAGGAACCGAGTATTCGTCGTCCTCCACCGGACCACTCACGGTGTAATGTGTCAATGCATACCGCACCGCGCCGGACCACGGCACGCCGTTAAGCGTGGCACTGGTCTGCACACTGCTTCCTGAAACAGGGCTGCCGAAGGTCATCGTGTAATTGATAGACCTTCCTGATACAAGATTCACGGATGCCGTGGGAGATATAGAGTCAAAATTAGCCCCCGGCGGGCCGCCGTAGTTAAACGTCAACAGGTAACTGCCTGCCGGCATATCGTTAAAGGTTTGGGGGGTGGCGGTTCCCGACACGGTCACCGGACCAGTCAGCGTATAGCTGATGGACCCGTACCATGAGGTGCCATCCAGTGTCGTTGCGATATTGATAGTGCCGGTAGCGCTAGGTGGTGGTGGGATAGGACTGCCGCCGGGCGTAATGAAATACCACGCCGTAGACCACGGCCCTGTTTCCCCTCCATAAGATGCACGCACACGCCAGAAGTAGGTCTGTGCCGAGCTCAACCTGCCGGCAGGTGCCACGTATAGCAGTTGTGTCAGATTGCCTTCATTTAAAACCACGTTCTGAAACCCGCTGTCGGATGCTACCTGCAACTCGTATGTGTTGTTGCCGATACCTACCCATGTCATGGTGGGCGATAATGTCTGCGTCGTAGTTCCATTGATCGGCGTAGCCAGCACCACCGTAAGAGGACTGGTAGGGATAACACACCCGACCAGTGTGAATAAAACGAGCAATAGAGCCAATGCCATTCTATACATAGCCACCTCCAATAATGATTATTAAAAATCTAATAAGACTGATCCGCTTTTAATAATACCGTATCACAAGATCCATTATCAATACGATTTAACTTCCACGCATGTCTCTGGCGATCCGCCGGGATCATCTCGACAGAATAATAGCCCTTCTCAGGTTATCTCAGACTGTCTGTTAGCACAGTTTTTAATGACGCGTACGCTTGACGACGAAGCCCTCCGGCGTCAGATATCCTCCGAGGCCAGTATCTTCCTGGGGGCTCTTGCCTTCCCTGCGGACCACAACCTCTTTGCCACCGGTCGGCAGCTCAGCCTTGGCGCCGGGCTTGCCGCTATCTTTGGCTACCAGAACCCCTTGGGGAGTCCTGACCGGCCCTTCGGCTTCCTTCTCCCCGTCCGCCTGCTCGATTTTTTTCACAGGCGCCCTGTTATCATCGGCCCTCAGCTCGGACCTGGACAGCTCCCTCGTCCTGACCACCCTTCCGCTACGGCCATATCCACGATGCATCTTCTCTCCCGTCGCAGCCGGCGCTTCAATCTCTGCGGCGGGGGCAGGAGGTGGAAGCGCCCCGGTCTGGCGCATATCGTTAAGGGTCGACTCAAGGTCTTTGATCAGATCGGTCAGCTCGATCGTGTCGACCTCATCTTCCTCTGCAGCCCAGCTCTCGATTTCGGTAGCATAGTGCTGCAGCTTGAAGCTGTGTTGCTCGAGTTGTTTGATCCAGTCGGCCAGTTCCTTGGAAGCGGTCTGTATATCGGGAATCTCGGTTTCCAGCAAGTTCTTAATTAAATTCTGAACAGCGCTTTTTCTCGGCTTCGCAGCCATTTTCAACCTCGCTTTAACGGCACGGGCAATGATTTACAATACCGTGACCGTAAGAAATTATAACAACGCACATTTGTCAATGCAATGTATGGAGGTGTGTCAGGCCTTGCGCACAAACACGTGATACTTGCCTCCCACCTCCTCAATGCCCAGAAACTCGTTGCCCGTCATTTTGGCCCAGTTGGGCATATCCTGCTTGATACCCTCATCGTCGGCCAACACCTCCAGTACCTGACCGGGCTGCATGGTCTTTATTTGCTTTGTCGTGTGGACGATCGGCATGGGACAGTAGAGCCCTACGCAGTCGATAGTGACATCGGGTTTAAACTTCAAAGTGCTCTTGTCCTGCTCAGCCATGCCACACTTCCCCTATTTTTTCAGCGGCTTGCCGCACTGGTGACAGACAACCAGCGTCTCCTCCATAATAAGAGCGCCGCAGTTCCTACAACGGCCGAAGCTGACCTTGCAGACCTTGCAGTACGGGTTCTCGGCTATAACCAGCTCCTCATTGCAGCACGGGCAGCTGAATCGGTAAATCGAGGAATTATTCTCTTTCTCAGGTTTCGCAGGCATGTTCATCCTCCTCCGGTTCTTCTTTGTCCGTTAAACCGGGTATGTCGATCTTGTTCTTTATCGCATAATTCTTAATAGCCTTATGTAAAGCCTGTGCTCCCAGATTGGAGCAATGCAGCTTATTCTTGGGCAGCCCCTCGAGTTCTTTGGCCACCATGGAGGGAGTCACAGTCAGGGCCTCCTCCAGCGTCTTACCTTTGACCAGATCGCTGACCATACTGGAGACGGCGATGGCCGCGCCGCATCCAAAGGTCTTGTATTTAACGTCCTCGATGCGGTTGTCCTTAACCTTGATATAAAACGTCATCATGTCGCCGCACACCGGGTTGCCGATCTCGCCCACGCCGTCGGCGTCCTCGATCTCGCCCACATTGTGCGGATTCATGAAATGCTGCATGACCTTCTCGCTGTAAACAGGCATTGCTATCACCCCTTCTGTTCTTTGAGATATTTGGAGTACAGGGGAGACATCTGTCTCAGGCGGTCCACCACCTTCGGCAGGTTCTCCAGCACATATTTGACGTCTTCTGCATCGTTATTCGGCCCCAGGGTGAACAATACGGAGCCCTGGGCCAGCTCGTGGTTGATGCCCATGGCCAGCAGCACATGCGAGGCCTTGAGCGCACGCGAAGTGCAGGCCGATCCGCTGGCGGCCGCTATGCCGTGGCTATTGAGCAGCATGAGTATGGCCTCGCCCTCGATAAAACGCAGACAGAAGCTGGCATATCCGGGCAGCCTGTTGACAGGATGCCCCGTCAGGACTGAATGCTCGACCTCGCCCAGCACACCTTCGATCAACATATCGCGCAATCCCGAAAGCCGCTCCATTCTGACTTCAAGGTCGCGTTTGGCTATTTCCGCGGCCTTGCCCAGGCCTGCGATGGCCGGCACGTCCTCCGTGCCCGGCCTGCGTCCACCTTCCTGTATACCTCCGTCCAGCAGAGGCAGTATTCTAACTCCGCGCTTAATCCAGAGCGCGGCACTGCCGCGCGGACCGTTGAACTGGTTCCCGGCCATGCTAAGCGCCTGTACGCCGAGCTTTTTAACATCAACGGGAATGTTCCCGGCGCTGGCTACGGCATCGGTATGCAGCACCGGCCCGTCCTTGGGCAGACCGGCCGCTATCTCGGCCAGCGGCTGTATGGTGCCCACCTCGCCACTGGCATGCATAACCGAAATAAGCACAGTATCGGGCCTGACCAGCTTCAGCAGCTCGGCCGGGATGACCGTGCCGGTCGAGTCAACCGGCGCCAGGCTGATCTCGAACCCCTCCCTCTGCATGGTGCGCGCCGAGTTAAATACAGAGAAGTGTTCAATGGCCGAGACAATGATGTGCTTTCCCTTCTCGGACCTGGCGCGGGCAATGCCTTTGACGGCCATGTTGTTGGCCTCTGTGCCGCTGGAGGTAAAGACGATCTCCTCGGAGGCGCCGCCGATCAGCGCTGCGACCTGCTCGCGCGCTCCTTCCAGCGCTTCCCTGGCACCGTCTCCCCAGTTGTGCAGCGATTGCGGATTTCCGAAAATCTGGCCCAAGTAGGGCAACATGGCCTCCCTGACCTCCGGCAATAGCGGGGCGGCGGCGACATTGTCCATATAAACCTGTCTCATCTTACACCACTACACTTAATAATAATGGATATCCGGACTATGCGGAAATCACAGGGACAACATCCTGTCCACCGCCGATATGGCCCGCTTCCTTACATCGATCGGCACCTTCACCTCGGTCTTCATCTCCTCTAACGCCCACAGCACCTTTTCCAGCGTGATCCTCTTCATATTGGGGCAGACCGCCTTGGCCGTTGCCGGGACGAAGGTCTTGCCAAAATTCTCCTTCTTGAGCCGGTGCAGTATGCCGGTCTCGGTAGCGATTATCATCACTTCGGCCTGCGCTGTGCGCGCATATCTCAACATTCCGCCCGTGCTGAGCACCTCATCCGCCACGGCCGTCACCTCCGGCCTACATTCGGGATGCGCCAGGGCCACAGCGCCCGGATACCTCTTCTTCTGATCGATGATGTCCTGCGCCTGTATCTTGACATGGGTAGGGCAAAAGCCCGGCCACAGATACATGTCCCGCCTGAGCTTGGTAGTCACATAGTAGCCGAGATACTGGTCGGGAATGAAGAGTATCTTGCTTTCGCCCATGCTTCTGACCACGTTGACCGCATTGGCCGAGGTGCAGCAGATGTCCGACTCCGCCTTGACCGCAGCAGACGAGTTGACGTAGCAGACCACACGCACGCCGGGAAGCTCCTTCTTCTTAGCGATGAGCTGCTCCACCGTGATCATGTCGGCCATGGGACAGCCCGACTCTACGTCGGGCAGCAACACCACACTGTCGGGCGACAGAATGGAGGCTGTCTCCGCCATGAAGTGTACGCCGCAGAAGACGATGACCGGGGCGTTCACCTCAGCCGCCTTCCTGCTCAGCTCCAGCGAATCGCCGACGAAATCACCGATGTCCTGCACTTCAGGACGCTGGTAATTGTGCGTCAGTATAACAGCCTTTCTCTTCTCCTTCAGACTGAGGATCTTTTCGACCAATTCGCTGTTCTTATTTTTGTTGGGCACCTAATTCACCCATTTCTGCTTCGCGTATAGCGTCGTGCTATCTCTATTGCCATCCTGACCACGCCGGTCGCGTCGCTCCCCAGACCTACGAAGAGGGGCTCCTTGCCCCAGCCGTCGCCCTCGTAGAAAATGTCCGGCATTCTGCCGCCACCACTGACCAGCTGTTTAATCTTCCAGGGCATAGACCTGCCGTCGGCCTTAGACACTTGATCCGGCTCGGCGGCGCGGTCGATCCAACCAAATAATAGTCTCTTCTCACGCGCGTATTTTTTCACGACTTTTATGATGCTCTCATCACATTTAAAATTGATACCAGCGTTGATATCCGGGCTATACTTCCTGGCCTCGATGATCAGCCGCGCCATATGGTCCGAGCCTCCCCACCTGGGCAGTCCGCTGGCCAGAGGGTATCCATTGACCACCGTTATCCTGCCGTCTATGGCGGCGACCTCCGCAGGGTCCTTGGCGCCGGGCAGGGCATAGACCACGTTGACCCGCACCTCGGGCATGAGCAGGGAGAACTCCCTACAGCGCTGAAGCCTCTCCACGGCCAGGCAGAGGTTGCCCATGATCCTTTCGGCGGCGTCTTTCCTTCTCATAGTTCAGCCCTCGGCCGCGCTGAAATAGGCCGGCCAGAAGGGATCATCCAGCACCGGCGTCAGCTTCTGCTTTCTCCCTGATTTTCTGATAAACACCCTGTCCCGTGGGGTAATCTCGCCGATATCCCAGGCGGGAATATTCTTCCTCTTCAACTTTGAGATGATCTTGCCGCTGTTGGCGGGCGAGGCGGTGATGACCAGTGTGCCTTCACCGATGGAGATGAGCGGATCGATCTTGAAAGCTTTGCAGACGGCGTCTATCGCTTCGGGAATCACGATCTTATCCTCGTACAGAGTAACGCCCAGCCCGGAGGCCGCGGCAACCTCGAAGACGCCGTTGAGAAGACCGCCCTCGGTGGCGTCGTGCATGGCATGTGCCAGCGGCGCCGCCGTTAACGCATCCTCTACCACCGTCATTTGCAATAAATATTCTTTGGCCCTGGCCACCATACCACGTCCCAGCTTTTTGGTCAGGGATTTAGCGGCCTGCCATGCCAGCAGACCGGTTGCTTCCACGGCGGGGCCTTTGGTCATCATCACGCGATCGCCAACCCTGGCATTGCAGGCCGCTGTTATCTGACTTCTCTTGCCGAGGCCCATCACGGTGCAGCCACCGTTGAGGGGAAAAGACATACCGGGATAGATGCCGGTATGGCCGCCTATGATGGCAATATCCAGCTTCCTGCATTCCTCATCAACCTGCGTCCACACCTTATCTATAACTTTTTCAGTTGTGCCTGGCGGAAACATCAGGCAGATGGTCATGTACCTGGGTCTGACGCCCAGAACAGCCACATCGCTGGCGCAGATATGGACTATGGCCCAACCGAAATAGGGCATAATCACGGGCATACCGAAAGTGGGATCCTCGGCGATAACCATGACATCACCGCCGGGCAGGTCGATGACCGCGGCGTCCACGCCGTGCCGGGGGCCGATGAACACAGATTTGTCCTTCTTGCCCAGCCGCGACAGTATAATCCGGTCGAAAGTAGCCCGGTCCAGTTTGCCCAGTTCAGGTAGCATTACAATCTCCTTGTACGATTTAGTGAGACTATAATACATTCGACGGAATGTTTAATCAACCTGAGGAGCTTCAATCGCTTATGATTTGGCCGTCCCTGAGCCTGATCACACGGTCGGCCCTGCCGGCCAGCTCCATATTGTGAGTAACCACGATCAGCGACAATCCGCCTTCATTCAACCTCTTAAACAGGGAGTAAATCTTATCCGCCGTTGCAGTGTCAAGGTTGCCGGTCGGCTCATCGGCCATGATAATACGTGGCTCATTCACCAGCGCGCGTCCGATGCTGACCCTCTGCATCTCGCCTCCGCTAAGCTGGTGCGGCAGGTGGCGTGCGCGGTGCGTCAGTTCCAGCATCTCCATAATCCCTGCAATCCGGTCCTTGTTGACAGATTTCCTGCTGAAAAGCAGCGGCAGCTCGATATTCTCCTCCACGGTGAGAGTGGGCAGCAGTAAAAACTGCTGGAACACGAAGCCGATGCTGCCGCGCCGTACCTTCACCAGGTCGCGCTCCTTCAGCCCGGACGTCTCCCTGCCCTGCAGCGAGATCCTGCCCGAACTGGGGGTCTCCAGCAGTCCAAGCAGATGCAGCAGCGTGGACTTGCCGGACCCCGAAGGGCCGACGATCGATACGAACTCGCCCTTGCCGACTGATAGATCAGTAGCCCTGAGCGCGTGCACATTCTCACTTCCCCTTCTGTAGCTTTTGGACAGCCCCCTGGCAGCTATTATTGTGTCTCTCATTCCAGGTCACTCCTCATAGCTTCCATGGGCGTCAGCCGGGCGCACCTGATCGCAGGATATATAGAGCAGAGCAGGCCGATTGCCAGGGCGAAGCCGATGCAAACTAATATCAAAAACGGGTCGATGCTGATGAGCTCGCCGCCGGGCGAATAGGGGATCACTCCTCGTACGAAGCCCTCCACCAGCTTCGATCCGCCCAACGCCACCGTCAGACCCACAGCACACCCGGCAAGGGTGATAATGAGGGTCTCGATCACGATTAGGCGCGACACGTCCCAGCCGGAAGCCCCTACGGCCTTCATCATGCCAAACTCCCTGGTCCTTTCGTTGACGGACATTATCAGCGTATTGATGATGCCCACGGCGCTGATGAAGAGGGCGATAATGATGACGGAGAAGAGCAGCGCCTGTGCTGAGCCCACCAGATTCATAATGGTGCCCATCACCTGCGTCATAGTGACCACCTGTATATCCGGTATTTGCTCGAGCTTTTTCGAGATGGCCGATATCTTGGAGATGTCATCTACTTTAATGGCGATGGTGGTGAGCTGGCCTTCCTTGCCGAAGATATGCTGCGCGGCCGCCAGGGGCAGGAAGTGGAACTCGTCGTCCTGGTTGCCCGTGCGCTCGAGTATGCCCACTATGGTGGTAGGCACCTTGCCGGGCCCGAAATCGAGCACCTGCCCGACCTTGAGGTTCTCCTTTTCCGCCAGGCTGCGGCCAACGACCATGGCGCCGGTTTCATCGTCCCTGAAATACCTGCCCTCCACCTTCCACCAGGGCTTGAGTGCCTTCTGTTCCTCGATATTGATGCCGTAAACAATATGCGGTTTATCGTCCTTGAAAAACTGGTGCAGCAGCATGGGGCTGGCTATCTCGATGCCATCTATCTTTCGCACCTGCTCAAGGTCGGAGTAAGACAGATACTTGGGTATCACGCCGCCGTGTATGATGAGAGAAGCCGCCTCGTAGGGGCAACCCTTGGGTACGGCCAGCATGTGTATGCCCAGGCTGTTGAGCTCTCCCCCCAGCTGTCGCTCATAGCCAGCATTGAAAGAGAGCAGGCTGAAGAGTACGGCTATAGCTATGGCCACGCCGGCCACCGTGAGCCCGGTCCTGACATGCCGTCGCATAAGGTTCTTGGCCGCCAGACTAAAAATATTCAAACCGCCTCCTATCTAAAATTCAACATTTGTGCCGATGAGGTACACGTCGCTGCCCTCGGCGACCACCCTTGCCGTGACCCTGGTGTAGGAACCCTTCCTCTGCGGTATGACCAGGTTGCTGGGGGCCAGATCGATATATATGACGGCATTGCCGTCCTTAAGGGTGAACCAGCACCCGGAGGGGCATTCGCTGGCTATTTTCCCCTCCACTATAACCTTCTTTCCATCCCATCCCCGCGGATCCTGCAGTATCTCCGCGATGCTGGCAGCCTGAGACCCATCAACCGCGGTCTGCTCGGGGGAAGCCCTCGTGCCGCTATCGGCAGAGACAGCCGGTCCGCCGGTGGGAGCCGCGTCGGCCGTAGCCGCCTTTGTCTCAGCGGGTTGGCTCTGGTCCGGCGTAACAGCCGCTGGCTGTGAACAGCCTGCCAGTAGTCCTGCAGCAAACAGGGCTGTCAGAGCGCCTATGAGCAATATGCTTTTCATTTATCGTTCTCCTTTATCTCTCTATAAGTCATGCGGTATAAGGTCGCCACGGCTATTCTTACAAATATCAGTATGCCATCGGGCCACGATCAATCACCGCTAATGATATATGGTTATTGTGAATTCGCTATGAAAACAAGCGCAATTCTTGGTGAAGCGCGCAGCATTAAATAAAAACATGTTTTACTGTATAATCGATTCACATGAATGCTGGAAACAGTCTGGCGAAGCAGATCGTCCGCTGCAGCCGGACGATTGCTGCGGGCAGCGGACGGAAGCTGAAGGTAATCGGACTGGAAGAGAGCCGCGCCATCGCCGCGCACAGCAGGTTAACTCCGCTGGAAGTCGAGATCACCTGCCTGGAGAACGGCGTAGTGCCCATGCGCTACCTGCGCAATATAGGCACCGCGGGAATACAGGGGCAGTTGAAGCTGCTGTACTCCACCGTGGCCATCTGCGGGGCAGGGGGACTGGGCGGCAGCGTTATCGAACTGCTGGCCCGACAGGGTATCGGACATCTTGTAATCATCGATAACGGCAGGTTCGTGGAGAACAACCTTAACCGCCAGATCATGTCAGGCGAGGATGTGCTGCGCAGATCGAAGGTTAAGGTCGCCGCGCAGCGTGTCAGGCGGATTAACTCGGCTATAGCAGTAAAGAAATGCAGTACCTATATCAACGATTCCAGCGTGGACGGACTGCTCAAGGGATGCGACGTTGTGGTGGACGCCTTAGATAGTCTGTCCTCGCGTATGGTGGTGGAAGCGTCCTGCCGCAGGCTCAAATTGCCTTTTGTCCACGGCGCCATCGCCGGCTACTGCGGACAGGTGATGACGGTGCTGCCCGGCGACAAGGGGCTGTCTGCCATATACGGCCCTGGATGCGACGTACGCGGCGTGGAAGCCGTTACGGGCAATCCTTCCGCCACACCGACCGCCATCGCCGCCTGGGAAGTGCAGGAGGTTGTCAAGCTGATCACCGGAACAGGAGAGCCTATACGCAACCGCCTGCTCTTCGTAGACTTCGCCGACGGCAGCCTGGAGAGCATACCCCTGGCACAGGAAGGTAAATAATGGCAACCGTCAATGTCAGGTTCGTCGGACCCTGGCGCCTCTACCTGGGGGTGGAGAGGTGCACAATTCAGGCCGCCACCGTCGAGGACGTAATCGAGCAGATGGAAACGACCTACGGCCCTAAATATCACGAGCGTCTGCTCAGGGGCGGTGTCAAAGAGAGGCGATCTATATCCGGCGACAGTAATATACTGGTCAACCGGGTCCACATCAGGCAGCTCACGGACCATACTCTGAAGGACGGCGACAATATCGATGTCATCGCGCGGTTCGTGGGCGGCTGAGAGCGGAACCGTAGTAACACAGTCTCTTTAATGATAGAATAGGCGGACTCAAATTTCCGCAGGGAGTGTACTATGGCTGCCAGAGAATACATCCTCTCCATAGACCAGGGCACTACCGGCAGCGCGGCTATCCTTTTCGATCGTGATGGTAAGCCGGCCGCCGATGCCGATACCGAGACGAGGCAGATCTTCCCCAACCCGGGCTGGGTTGAACACGATCCCAACGAAATATATCAGACCTCGCTCCAAGTATCGCGCCAGGCGCTGGATAAGGCCCGAGTGAAGCCGTCCTCCGTCGCCGGCATCGGTATTACCAACCAGCGCGAGACCACCATCATCTGGGATAAAAAAACCGGCGAGCCGGTCAGCAACGCCATAGTCTGGCAGTGCCGACGTACGGCCGGGCTGGTTGAAGAGTTGAAAAACCGCGGCGTCGGCCAGACCATCTGCGACAGGACGGGGCTAATTCCAGACGCCTATTTCTCGGCCACCAAGGTGCGTTGGATACTCGACCATACCAAGGATGGACAGAAGCGCGCCGAGGCGGGCGACCTGCTCTTCGGAACGGTTGACTGCTGGCTGGCATGGAAACTGAGCGGCGGTAGTGCCCACGTGACCGATTACGGCAACGCCTCCCGCACCATGCTGTTCAATATCAACACACTTCAGTGGGACAAAGATATACTCTCGACGCTCAATATCCCTGCTGCCATACTGCCCCGGGTGATACCATCCAGCTTCAACTACGGTGAAACGGCTGAGGGCGTCTTCGAGGGTGTCCGCTTGCCTCTCTGCGCCATCGCGGGCGATCAGCAGGCCGCTCTCTTCGGCCAGGCCTGCTACAATCCCGGCATGTCCAAGAACACCTACGGCACGGGCTCGTTCGTCCTCATGAACAGCGGAGAACAGCCACTCATCTCCAAACGGGGGCTGCTTACCAGCCTGGCCTGGGGCCTGGATAATAAGGTCAATTACACGCTGGAGGGGAGTATCTTCATCACAGGTGCGGCCATTCAATGGCTGCGCGACGGGCTTAAGATCATCGCAAATGCGGACGAAAGCGAGGCGCTGGCACGCTCGGTGGAGGATAACGGCGGAGTCTATTTTGTGCCCGCCTTCGTGGGGCTGGGCGCGCCCTACTGGGACATGTACGCTCGCGGTACTATGATAGGGATCACGCGCGGCACCACCAGGGGACACCTGGCGCGGGCCACTCTTGAGGCCATCGCCTTCCAGGTCAGGGACGTTATAGACACTATGCGATCCGAGACCGGCATAGGCATACCGGTGCTGCGTGTGGACGGCGGCGGTACGGCCAACTCCTTCCTCATGCAGTTCCAGGCTGACGTTATGAACATTCCCATACAGGTTGCCGCCATACCCGAAACAACGGCGCTGGGCGTGGCCTACCTGGCGGGGTTGGCCGCCGGCCTTTGGAAGAGCAAGGAGGAGATAGCCGGCAAATGGCGTTCCTCAGCTACATTCGAGCCGAAAATGTCGGCCGACCTGAGGGAAAACCTCTACGCCAACTGGAAGCGGGCGGTGGAGAGGGCCCGGGGCTGGGCAATAAATTAGATTAAAGGTGCGATATGAAAAGAGATTTTAAAGCGATTTCCGCAAAAACTTTCGACGTTATCGTGATAGGCGGCGGAATAGTCGGAGCTGGTGTGGCCAGGGATACTACGCTGCGCGGCCTGGACACGCTGCTGCTGGAGAAGGACGATTTCGGCTCGGGCACAACCTCGCGCTCCACCAGGCTGATACACGGCGGGCTGCGCTACCTGCGCCAGCTCGAGTTCGGCCTGGTGCGCCAGGACCTCAGCGAAAGGGAGGTGCTGCTGCGCATCGCCCCCCATCTGGTATATCCACTGTCCTTCTTCATCCCCATACCCAACTTGAGCCTCAATGTGGCCATGTTTCTGGGCACCACGCTCTACGATGTAATCTCCTTCGACAAGACGCTGCCCAACCATAAATATTTAAACAAAGCCAGAACCCTGTCTGAGGAGCCCGGCCTAAAGGTTGAGGGGATGCAGGGCTCGTATGTATACTCCGATTGCGCCATACCCTTGACGGAACGGCTCAATTGGGAGACCGCCCTATCCGCTGCCGAGTCCGGGGCCACCGTGGTCAACCACGCCAGGGTCACGAGCGTCCTGCGCGAGGGCAACCGCATCACCGGCGTGGAAGTGAAGGACCAGGTCAGCGGTGACGTATTGCAGGCCAGGGGCAGGCTGGTAGTCAATGCCGCCGGCCACTGGGTGGACATCATCAAGGAGATGCTGTTCAAGGACAAACCGCCTTACCTGCGCCGCACCAAGGGAGTGCATATCGTGATACCCGAGGTATCGAAACACGCATTGGTGCTCTTCTCTCCGCGTGACGGCCGCCTCTTCTTTGTCATACCCTGGGAGGGATTCTCGCTGGTGGGAACCACTGATACTGATTATAAGGACGATCTGGATGCGGTCTACGCTACCAGGGAGGACGTGGAATATATTCTGGAAGGTCTTCATCTGGCCTATCCGGAGGTCGGCATCGACGACGTCCACTACGCCTATGCGGGGCTGAGGTCGCTGGCGCTCAAGCCCGGCAGGTCGGCCTCGAACACCTCACGCAGCCACGAGATTGTCGACCACACCAAGAGCGATCATCTTGAAGGGCTGGTGAGCATACTGGGAGGCAAAATCACGGCCTACCGCGCGGTGGCCAAGGACGCCGCCGACCTTGTCTGCCGCAAGATGGGCAGCAAGTCCCGTTGCGTCACCGGTGAGAGGCCATTGCCCGGAGCGCCTGCCATGACCTCCGCCGAGATAACGAATATAGCTGAAAGAGAAAATATTTCCAACCCGACCGCAATGCACCTTTCCCGCATCTATGGTAGCAGGAGTGGCGAGGTGCTGGCCATGGCCGGTCACGACAAGTCCGGCCTGCGGCCGCTCAGCCCGGGCGGGCCGGATATTCTGGCGCAGGTCCGTTACGCAGTGCAGAATGAGATCTGTATGACGGTCAGCGACTTTATGCTGCGGCGCAGCGCAGTCGGGCTTCGTAAGGACCTGGGCATGGATGCGGTTCCTGCGGTCGCCGCCGAGATGCAGAGGCTTTTGGGCTGGAGCGACCAGGAAAAGGAACGGCAGGTGCAGGAGCATAACTCCGTGGCCTCACTGGCACGGCGTTTTAGAAATCCATGAAGGCGTATGCGCCCACATATGAAATGCGCCACCTATCAATTGCCGGGCTTTTTCGATATTATTTATATAAGGAGGTACGGATATGAGAATAAAGGTGCTGGCGATCTCTGCCCTTTTCGCCATTGTCCTCAGCCTTATTCCCGCCGGCGTGGCTATGGCGGCAAGCATGAGCCCCGCCATGGGCATCGTCGGGCTTGAAGTGACAATCACCGGTCTCACGGAGGGGAACTCGTACAAGGTCAAGTGGGACGCGGAAGTATATAAACAGGGGGTCGTGGGCAGCAGCGGCAGCATATTCTTCATAGTGCCCGAGGCGTACGGCGGAGAACACCCCGTCATAGTGGAAAGCCCCAGCGGCACCTCAGCGTTTTCCGGTGAATATATTGTCGTACCCAATATCACCATCGATCCCAATTCCGGTGAGGCCGGCACTGAGATAACCGTGGCTGGTTTCGGCTTCGGTGTGAGCGAGGATGACATCGCAGTCACCTACGATGGAACCATCATCAAGAGCAACATCTCAGCGGATGAAAACGGATCATGGAGCACCTCCTTTGCCGCTCCCGTCTCCTCGCGAGGAGCGCGCGCCATCGACGCATCCGGCGATACCACCAAGGGATCGGACGTTGCCGATAAGAATTTCACCATCAGCCCTGTGGTCGAGATGGACCCCACTACAGGTGGCGTTGGCACTCAGGTCACCATGACAGCCACCGGTTTTGCCTCGGCGGAGGGCGGGATCACGGTGCTCTTCTCCGACAAAGAGGTCAGGTCCAACCTGACTGCAGAAGTAAACGGTTCCTGGAGCACCAGCTTCGCCGTTCCTCCTACTACCAGGGGCGGCCACATTGTCAAGGTCGAGGGCGATACTACGGCTGCCAGCGACATACCCGACATGATCTTCACGGTGGCCCCCTCGGTGACCATCAGCCCCACCAGCGGCGCCGTTGATGACAATATCAAGATAAGCGGCAGCGGGTTCGCCAACAACGAGACAGCCATCGAGGTCACTTTCGACGGCGCGATCATAGAGCGTAACCTGCTGGCGGACGATAACGGCAGCTGGTCTGTGGAGACCAAAGTGCCACCCTGCAGCAGCGGTCCGCACAACGTCGCGGCCAGAGGCAGGATCACTCCGGCGACGGATATAACACCGGCTGTCTTCTCCACAGAGGCGGTGCTGACCATTGTACCCAAAAGCGGCAACGTCAAAGATGAGTTGAGGATTACCGGCTCCGGCTTCAATGCTGGCAAGGATTACTCCATCTCCTGGGACGGCACCTCGATTGCCAGTGGATCGGTCAACGAATCAGGCAGTTTCCAGTCCATTTTCAAGGCGCCCGGCGGCAAGAACGGATCGCTGACTATCACGGCCACCGACACCAAGGGGGCCACAGCCTCCACCACTTTCATCATGGAAAGCACCGCTCCCGATACCCCCCAGATCTCCTCGCCCAAGGACGGCTCCACGGTTGGCTTTATAGGCGATACCAAAGTTACTTTCAAGTGGAGTGAAGAGACTGATCCCAGCGGCGTTACTTATGACATTGATGTGAGCGAGGGATCCAGTTTCACCAAGAACCTCGTTTCGCACACCAAGCTGGCTGATGCCAGGTACACACTGACCGAGGCCGAGGCGCTGCCCAACGGTGAATACTACTGGCGAGTGCGGGCCGTGGACGGCGCGGGCAATGCCAGCGACTGGAGTTCCGCCACCTCCGTAAAAGTCGGCTTCATGACCGCCAACACGCTGATATTCATCGCTATCGGCATAGTAGTACTGCTGATACTGATCATGGTTCTGCCCAGGATGCTCAAGAAGAAGCGTCCCAAGAGCGATTGGGAATAGAGAATCTTTAACCCTTCAAAAGCTCGCTTACCGAGGAAAGCAGGCTGGCGTTGAGCTGGCGCCAGTCGCGCGGCGGGACCGGAGCGTTGTCACGTTCCACCAGCTTCAGAGAACCGCTGGGACAGGTGGATGAGCAGAGCCCGCAGCCGATGCAGCGGTTGCTGTCAAAAGACAGAACGTCGTCGTTCATCGTCAGGGCTTCCATGGGGCATCTTTCCACACAATCGCCGCAGGCTATGCAGCTTTCGGCGTCAAAGGCGGTGATAAATCCCGATACCGCGGCCGAGCCTTTCATGTTGAATTTCTTCATGCTCTGCAGTATGCCACAGTGGCAGGGGCAGCAGTTGCAGACGAACTGAACGTATTTGCTCATATTGCTGGAGCAGTGAACCAGGCCTGCCTCCTCGGTGCGGCGCAGAATGGCCCGCGCCTCATCCTTGCTGATCAGTCTGCCGAACTTCCTCTCAGCCATATACCTGGCGTCAGGACCGAATCCCATGCACACATCCTTGGGTTTGGTGCAAGGACGTCCCATCAGCTCACCGTGATGTCGGCAGTAGCAGGTCCCCACAGCGATGTACTCCGCCCTGTTTATATATTCCGAGACCTTGTCGTAGGGATGGATCTCGAAAGTCGCGGGTATCTCTTTCTCCACACTGACAACACGCGCCACGGGGAAGGGTATGGACGATTGAGTTGTACTTGAACTGTATCTGTCCAGCGCCTGGAAGTAGTCCTCGAAGAGATGTGCCAGCCTGACCGCCCTTTCGCTGACATCGCCGCTGAGGAACTGCATCTCGAATATTCCGGGCAGCAGCGGCAGCAAGCTGTAATAGCGAACTCCGTCCTTATCGAAGGTATAGACGAGGCCTTTATCGGCCATCGTTTCGAGATGAGATCTCACCTGACCGGCATCTTGGCCCGCCTTAATGCCTATTTCCTCTGCGGAGGCAGGCATAACGGGCATTACGACGGCCAGATCGGCTTCCTCCGATGAGAATAAATAGTCTATGAGAGCGAAAAATTCAGGGCTTTTGATTGCCGGCATCGAGCCGCCACGCATCTGGATGGCTGCTCTGAGGTTCTCGTACTTGTGATCCGGCATTTAATGACTTCTGAAAATTAAATAGTGGAGATGGTGGGCAGTACAAGACTCGAACTTGTGACCTCTACGATGTCAACGTAGCGCTCTAACCAGCTGAGCTAACCGCCCCCGGACAACATGGCATTTTATCAATGGCTATATCCATAGTCAAGAATGGAACGGCTGGGGACTGCGGCTACACCTTGGTTGACAGTTTAGCGTTGCCTGTTAACGAAACATGGACATTGCTGCCGCACTTGGGACAGGTCACCTCGATGGTGATGACCGGTTGGCGCATGACCCTTTCGATAAGTGTGGATACCATCGTATCGAGCTGGTCGATGCGCTTGTACATCATCTCCAGGCGTTTTTCCATCTGGGCCAGTTTATCAAACTGCTGTTCGGCGTCCTCGTTTTTTTTATCCATATCCCGGCATCCGTGCTTTTATTCCGGTATAGAAATGAAAGAGGAGAAATCGCAAATTCCTCCTCTCGGTGATATCGTCTAACCCAGTTTCACAGGCTCTTTTCCTGGACTCCCATGGAATTGAGCTCGTCGCGGTCTTCCTTGATCTGTGAATCGAGCATTCCCGTCATCCTGGATTCGAGCCATTTCTTGTAGGCATCCTTGGCCTGTGGTGAATTCCTTACCGCGATCTTGGCGGTCTCCCATTCCTCGAGGAAGAGCTGGCCCAGGCGTTCGTCTTTGAGTGGAAACTCAACATCCATCAAAGCTTCCGCCCGCTCGATTATTCTGTTCATAACCGCCCTCTTGAGGCGGTCGATCGAAAGCAGTTCCTGGTCTTCGTAAGGCCGTGAAACGAATTGATCGGTTGCCATCAGTACGACCTCCCGTTCGCGATTTTCCTGACTTTATAATATTCTGCTGAGTATTCAATGTCAAGCCATTTATAAGTACAGTATTGCTTTGACATCGCCGATAGCGGCAGGCTACAATGAGTGACTATTCGCGGGAGTAACTCAGCGGAAGAGTTCCTGCCTTCCAAGCAGGGTGTCGCGGGTTCGAATCCCGTCTCCCGCTCCAAAAAGCCAGATTTTAGCTACAAAATGTGTAAATCGCTCAGAATAAGGTTATGGTCCGAAAGGACTGGAAAAAATAAAAAATGAATTATCGAATTTGGATTTAGATAAAATATGGGAAGATTACAGAAGAACAAAATAGAAATCTCACTTACTCGCATTTAACTATATTAGGATACCTGATAGACAAGCATTAAGAACACGGGATCAAATCTTAATAAGACGAGTCTCTCGATAAATTTAGGAACTGAACAAAACCCCCAGTGCCCGTCTCCGTTTCAGAAGAGCAATTATTGGATGGATGGATGGAGTTCGACCCTCCATGGCCTCAACCGAAAAATTTGTAGCTAATATACACAAATTTTTAGCCTTTTTATATCTACGAAGTGTGTTGTCAGCCCCCCGGACTGAAAGAAATTGGCATGAATATGTGTAGGCGCAAGGCTGTCGAGACACTTTCGGCCTATATTCCATACCCCCTTTTAACTATCTGATAGTGGGCAAGGCAATCAGCTTCGTCCAGTAAGCTACCGATAACCCGCAACTCGCTGGCATTATCGGTGCTTCTCCTAATGGCCTTTGAGGTCGTAAGAAAAATAAGACCGCGTTCACAGATCTGCCGCTTTGACTTACATGAAGAAATATGCCCCGTTGGATAGTGATCGTAATCGAAAAACCACAGGGTCTTGAACTACCAGTTAACTAACACATCCGAGCTTATCCCAAATTGTTATAAATATGTAATATTTTTGGGTCAATTTTTATAACTATTGCACATTGTAGACCTTACACTAAACATGAGGAAATATGAGGAGTAATTCTGTTCCCAATTACGTGAGTTTAGGTATCGTCTTTACCCAGAAATTGCGATATAAGTGTAAATGGGAGAACGCAGTTGATAATTTGTCCGCGCATAGTAGTAAATGCTGAGGCAAAGAAAACGACTGTGAGTGCGGCTGCGATAAGGGTGGGCAAAACACTGGACTATTCTTGCAGATCGTTACAAATCATAAGAAAGACCTTCCTATCCCGGGAAAGCCTTACAGCTTTGGCGCGCCGCAGATGCCCAAGCTTTAGGAGACTTTCAAGCTTTAGAAGCAGCAGGACGCTTGGTGATGAGGATGAATCTGACATCGAGATATAAGTTCAATTTTAATAATAGCGAGATTAAGGAGGCAGAAAATATGGCAGCAGAAATTAATTTTTTGGTTGGGTGTGAGGCAGGGCAGGGTGTTCAAACAGTCGGTTTTATTCTCGTCAAGACAATGTCTCGGGCCGGACTTCACGTTTTTGTCGACCAGGACTATTAATCAAGAGTGAGAATTGATTTCCGCCGTTACGGAGGTGTTTGAATGGCAAAAGCGACTAAACAATACGAAACTGCTTATCCGTCTCAATACGAAACTAAAGCAATATTAAAAGATGGCTCCGGTATTTTGCTCAGACCTATAAGAGCGGACGATGCCAAAAGCTGGATAAGCTTTATTGGCCGGCTCAGTCCACATAATAAATACTTGCACTTTCAACACACCGCAAAAGAAATGGACCTCGATGACGCCGTTCGTTTTTGTACGGTAGACTATCATGACACATTTGCTTTCGTCGCCGAGGTTTTACGAGAACCGAGCAAAGAGATAGTAGCCACCGGTAAATACTACCGTCTACCAAACCGTCATTCTGCTGAGGTCATCTTAGTCGTCGAAGATGGCTATCAAGGCCGAGGACTGGGGACAGCCATTCTGGAACAATTGTCAACTGTCGCGCGTAAAAACGGCATCAATACTTTTGAGGCCGATACTATCGCAGGCGATGCACGTGCTTCGGGCATATTCAAGAGTTATGGTTTTAATATTACCGATAAGATACAAACCGGTGTATATAATGTTGTTTTTCCCATTACGCAGACCGAGGCAATATCAAAAAAAGAGGAGGAAAGAGAGCGGATTTCAACTCTAGCTTCGCTTCGCTCGCTCCTTAGACCACAGTCTATAGCACTAATTGGGGCATCCCGACATCCCGGTACTATTGGCTTTATTCTCCTGCAAAGCCTGATCCAAAATGGTTTTTCAGGTAAAGTCTACCCGGTAAATCCCAGTGCTGATTCTCTGATGTCACTAAAGACCTATCCTTCCGTGATTGATATCCCCGGTGATGTTGATATGGCTGTCATTGCTGTCCCGGCTAAGCTTGTCGTCAAGGTAGCTGATGAATGCGGCCATAAAGGGGTACACACTCTTGTTGTCATCTCTGATGGATTTAAGGAAATTGGTCCGGAGGGAGCCTCACGGGAAAAAGAACTGCGTGATGTTACATTGGGTCACGGTATGAGGATAATTGGCCCAAACTGCATGGGAGTAATAAATACTGACCCGTCTGTCAATATGAACGCCACTTTCTCACCAGTAAACCCTCCCGCCGGCAATGTTGCCTTTCTCTCTCAGAGCGGCGCTATGGGCCTTGTTATCCTCGAATACGCCAGCAATCTCGATATCGGCATATCAACATTTGTCAGCGTGGGAAACAGGGCTGATATCTCATCTAATGATCTTCTGGAATACTGGGAACAGGATCCAGCTACCGACGTGATCTTACTTTATCTTGAGTCATTCGGGAATCCACGAAAGTTCTCACGTATTGCCCGCCGTGTCACTGCAAAGAAACCTATTGTGGTGGTTAAGGGCGGAAGTACTCAAGCCGGATCTCGCGCGGCTGCATCACACACCGGAGCTATGGCAACTCCGGAAGTGATTTCCGATGTCCTATTTAAACACGCCGGGATTATCAGGGTAAATCTAATGGAGGAGATGTTTGACGTAGCCGTTCTCCTCTCAAACCAGCCCTTTCCCAGAGGCCGAAGACTAGTCATAGTAACCAACGGAGGTGGTCCAGGTATAATAGCTGCGGACGCATCAGCTCATAACAGTCTCGTTTTACCTCAGCCATCTCCCGAACTGGAGCAAAAACTGAAATTAGTCTTGAAACGAGACGTCAGCATTAACAATCCACTTGATACCACTGCTGGCGCGGATGCTGAAGAATTTAGTGGCATACTTCGACTCCTTGCCGAGGACAAAGACAACGATTCTGTACTTGCTATATTTATTCCGCCTGTTATTGGAAACACGATCGACTTCGAGGCAGCCATCAGGAATGTAGCACAAGATTTCAGGGATAGGGGAAAGCCTCTGCTGGCCTGTTTCCTGGGACAGAGGGGTTTCAAGGCTAAGCTAGGGTCCAGCGGCAGATTCGTCCCTAGCTATCCATTTCCGGAAGAGGCAATTTCTGCTCTAACCAAAGCTATAGAATACGTTGAGGCTCGGCAGAAACCAGTCGGTAGAATCCCTGAATTCAGCGGAATCGATAGAAGAGAAGCTCGTAAGATTGTCGGAAAGGCACTGACCAGAAGCACACAAAGACCGTTGTGGCTGGATCCCCTGGATATAAGCAATTTGCTCACTTGCTACGGCATCCGTGTTATTGAGACGTTGATAACCAGAACACCTGATGAAGCCGCTACGTCGGCTGCAAAGATAGGTTTTCCCGTAGCCGTGAAGCTTGATTCATCTACAATAACTCACAAGAGTGATATAGGTGGCGTAGTTTTAGATCTTAATTCAGGAGATGAAGTAAAACAAGCCTTTGACGACATAAGGGCTAGGTTGGAAAAGGTTGGACGCCAGGATGAGATGCAAGGGGTTATAGTACAGAAAATGGTGAAAGAAGGTATAGAGGTAATTGTCGGCGTAACTCAGGATCCAGCCTTCGGGCCACTAATTATGTTTGGCTCAGGAGGGGTTTATGCCGAGTTGATAAAGGATATAGTTCTGAGGTTACACCCACTTACCGATCTGGATGCGAAGGAAATGATAAGCTCTATCAAGATGTCCAAGCTGTTCGAAGGATTTCGTGGTTCACAACCAGCGGATACCGGAGCTATTCAGGACCTCTTACTCAGGCTTTCTGCCATGGTCGAAGATATACCCCAGATAGCCGAGCTTGACTTAAACCCGGTAAAAGTCATGCCTGAGGGTAAGGGCTATTGGATAGTGGATGCCAGAATTATGCTCAAATGATGCTAGATGATACAGAAAAGACAAAAGACAACCAGCAACTTACCTGGCCACCGATCCAAATAGATTAAGGAATCTGCCCTGATGAAATGCGATTTTGCCTAAAGTTCGGGCGACTAAATCGCCTTCCTATTATCGGCCGGTCAGTGGGGCCCATTTTGAGAACGTGCCCAGATGTTCCCAAATTGCAGCATAGGCGGTGAAAGCCCAGATGACTCCAGCGACAACAAGAACAATAGCCGTTACTAGGCGCAAAAATTTGCTTGTGTGCAGACTGTAATTGACGGCTGTAAGGATGCCTGCTATACCTGAAAGTACAAAGCCCGTTCCTGCAACGAGAGGCTGTGGTGTCATGCCCAGCATGATGAAACGCGGCCCAATGACCATAGGCACCAGGCTTGAGAAAAAGGCGTAGATTCCCACAGCGAATAAATCCCAGTCTCTGCCCAGTGCCCAGGCTGTGCCCAGGAATCCGATACCAAGCAATACGGAAGTGTTACCATAGGGCTCATTGAAAGACCCTGGCAGCGGCCAGGTGAAACTCATATGCAGACCTGTCACAAATGCCACAAGTCCTACGGCAGCGAATGCAGGAATCCACCTCTTCCTGTTTGTCCCCGCCAGATCGCGGTAAATGAACCATGCCAGTAGGAAAAAGCCAGCTGCCATGTTTACGAGCATGAGAGCCACATAATCTATAAACATACCGCCTCCTATGAGAATTTACCCAGATTTCAGCAATTATACAGTGCCTGACTAGATGTTTCTATCGAACAACTAGCGAACAATCTGTCCTATTTGTGCTTCTATATCCTGGCACGGTCATATATCACATCTTGCTCACACTCAAATTACGCTTTGTACAAATTTAATCCACTGGTGAGATAATAACATAAAGAGGAGTAATTTTGAGTCCTGCCTAGTTAGTTACCAGCTTTGGGATTTAACCATGAAGTGAATCTGGCAGCCACAAAAATGTTCAGTCTGCCTTCCAAGTATGGTATAGCGTATTCGAATCCCGTCTCCCGCTCAAATAGCTTCTAACTCTGTCTCATGGAACAGATTTTTTCATGAGTTAACACCCTTCCCATAAGGCAGGGTGTCGCTTAAAACCGACATTTTGTACGTAACGGATCAAATTTGACACTCTGCCTGCTTAAACAATTTATTCAGGAAAGGGCGTTTACGTGCCTGAGAAATAATTACAGAGAATACAGGCTAATCATAATGGATATTGGAACTGGACTTAATATAGACATCATACTCGTTAGTTTTATGTCTATAACATCACACCTGTATTTGGTGGCAAGGCCAGCATAGCTTCGATGACGATCATGTGCCAGTTTTGCTGAAGTTTTTAATTCTAATGATACTCGCTTAGTAAATAACCTTTTTTAATAGGGTGCATTATACTATTCATACCCCAATTCTATTCAATTCGGGCAATGAGACTTCTGATGACTAATAAGTCGCTACTGGGTATCTGTACCCTGATAACCTGACGTCCTGCTGCTTGCAAGGACTGGTAGTCCCCTAAGGCCTGTGCATCGGCAACTGTGCCAAAAGTGTAAGGCTTTCCCGGGACAGGTAAATCTTTTACATGATTTGCAACGATCTGCAAGAACAGTCCAGTGTTTTGTCCGCCTTTATAGAGCTGCCCTGTAGAATGTAGAAAACGTGGCCCATAGCCCAGTATGGTGGCAATATGGTAGCGTTCACCAATCTCCCGTCGGAGTTCAGCCAACACCTCGTCCATTTCCGGTGTCTGGTACAAATATGCCATTATCGCTAGATATCTGCCTTTGCCACTGTTCTTCAGCAAATCAGCGAGAGAGCCGCTGTTGTCCACCCTTGGAAGACGACCGGAAACGGCATATTCCTGTAGAAGACGGCCGGTGGTATCTTTGGCCTTTTGAACATCTGGTTGATCAAAGGGGTTTACACACAGGACGGCACCAGCTACAGCGGTGGCAAATTCCCAGCGGAAGAACTCAGCCCCCATGTCATACGTGTTTCGCAATTTCAGAACGACTACAGGGTGTCCTGCAGAAATCAAGCGGCCAATTGCAGTATCTGTAGCTTGGTTCCGGTCGCCTTCAATACGCAGATAGATAAAAAGGCGATCATTGCCATAACAGGTTGGCTCCATCAGTGGTTCATTCGCTATGGGAATAATCCCTTTGCCGTCTTTGCCGGTGCTTTCAGCAATAAGCTGCTCTATCCAAAGGCCAAAAGTGCCTATAGACACTGACATCACCAGGGTTAGTTTATCAAGTCCCTTCATCGCCAGAGTGCCCAGACAGGCACCCAACCAGAATCCAGAGTTCTCGTGCGGAGGCACATGAGAGGAACAGGTTTCCCTCATGCGATTAGCCTGCAGCAGCAGCGTTGTAATGTCAATTCCTATTAGGGTTGCCGGCACCAAACCAAAATAAGATAGTATTGAGTACCTGCCGCCAATATCTGCCGGATTCAAGAATATCTGTCGGAATCCCTCCTCCTGCGCGAGGGTAGCTAATGGGGTACCGTCATCAGTGATGGCAACAAAATTATGCCCCGCCTTTTCTTTTCCCACCGCTTTTATCAACAGGTCTCTGAAGTATGCATAAAGAATTAGTGGTTCAGTAGTAGTGCCGGACTTCGAACACACTAAAAACAGAGTAAGGGCCGGGTCAATAGTATTTACTACTGCCTGTACTGACTCTGGAAGTGTAGAATCCAGTACAATTAATTCCGGGTATCGGTCACGGCTGCCGAAGACCTGGCTTAATACTTCAGCCCCAAGACTGCTGCCACCCATACCCAGAAGAACAACGTGGCGAAAACCAGCATTTTGCACATCTTTGGCAAAGGACTGCAACATGGGCAACCGTTCGTTCATAAACTCAGTAACGGCTAGCCAACCAAGGCGATTTGTAATCTCAGTTGGCTCTGGCTTCCAAACAGTATAGTCTTCTCTCCAGATACGCCGAATGATATCGGCATCACTAAGCCTGGCGAGAGCTGCATTCACATCAGTTTCATATATGCCAATATCTGTCTTTGGATGTCTTATTGCCATTTTCCCCCTCCAATGATCAGCTTATTTCTGTTACTCACTTTGCAGGTCTACATTGGGACTTCTGTATATTTTGTGTAAAGTGTGCATCGCGGGAAAGATAACTATTAAAGCTAATTCCTGCTCTATCACAAAGAGGCGATGGTATTTGGTCCTGCGCTCCATGTTGCATCCTCCCAATCCCGGCGTATTCGATATTTGTTAGCGGACAGTTCGAAATTAATCGGGCATAGCAGTCAATCATTTCCTCAGCACTTTACTCATTGAATAGACCAGGAAATGGGCCATCGTAATTCACGGGCAAAGTTAGTGGTTGCCCAGATTCTGGCATCCAGTGGCTACGCCTGCAGTTGGGACATTTCTTCGGTTTTGCCTTCCTTGGCACCCACATGTGATTGCAATGCTTACATATATATTTTCTTTTTTTCATAACGATCAACCTCTTTATCATATCCAAGGTAATAATGCTTTTGTGACAGGTCAACAGCACTTTAATTAATAAATGTATCTTTTCTATATCGAATACATTTTCGATATCTGAAGAGCACGCGCTTTATTGTCATATACAACTTCCTAACATCAGGAGCTTATCCTTACCGCTTAGCTTACAGTCTCTACCTTGAGTAGATTGGTAGTGCCTTTTACTCCAAGTGGTATGCCACCGGTGATCACTATCCGGTCTCCCGGCTTAGCCAGACCAAGACTCTTGGAAAGCAATGACGCCTGATTAAACATGTCGGATATAGAAGACGGGGGGGTCACAAGAACGGACAGTACGCCCCAATACAATACCAGCCTCGTACAAATGGTCTTGCTGGGGGTCATCGCCAGAATGTTCATGCATGGCCGGTATTTTGATACCCTCTGAGCGGTGCTCCCTGTCTCGGTAAAGGCGATGATGGTGCCGACATCCAGGCTTTGAGCAGTAAGGCAAGCATTATAACTTATCAGTTCTTCGGTATTATGCTTAAACCAGGTTCTTTTTTCCGTCAAGGCCAACTCATATGGCAGTTTTTTTTCGGTTTCCCGGGCAATCCTATCCATTGTCCTTACTGACTCAAGGGGATGTTCCCCAATCGAAGTCTCTTCAGATAGCATAGTAGCGTCCGTACCATCGAATATAGCGTTGGCCACATCTGTAACCTCAGCCCGGGTCGGGCGCATTGATTTCACCATCGACTTGAGCATCTCAGTGGCGATAATTACCGGTTTTCCAGAGCGGTTACACTCCTTGATTATCTCTTTTTGCACCAGGGGCACCTTCTCAAGAGGGATATCGACTCCAAGGTCTCCCCTGGCAACCATTACCCCGTCACTGCTGGCTAAAATGCTACTAAAATTCCTCACTGCCTCGCCGCGCTCTATCTTGGCGATAATGGGTATTTCAGCGCTATTCTCCCGAAGAAAGGATCTCACATCATCTATATCTTGCGTACTTGCAACAAACGACAATGCCACATAATCAGGTTGATGAGTGATAGCAAAAAGAAGTTTTTCACGTAAAACCTCGTTAACGAATGGGCCAGAAGTATGCATCCCTGGCACTACAAGGCCTCGGCCTTCGGTGAGTATACCACCGGCCGTGATCAGGCACTTCACCTCACTTCCATTTATGTGTTGCACCTTAAGCTGCATCGCTCCATCAGCAAGAAGAACGGTATCCCCGGGTTTTACATCTTTAGAGAGATTGGGCAAGTTTACTGATACTCTTGCAGCATCTCCTTCTATTTGCCGCGTAGTGAGTACCAGTTGAGCACCCTTTTTTAGTATGGCTCGGTCACCTTTCAGCTTTCCTGTACGATATTTGGGACCGGGTAAGTCTATAAGAATGGCAATCTCTACTCCCAGGCGCCGGCTCAGGTTTCTTAGAGTCTGCACAAGATGGGCGTGTTCAGCTAGAGTGCCGTGGGAGAGATTAAGTCGGGCAACATTCATACCTGCCTTGATTAATTTCACAAGTATCGACGTTGAGCTGGTGGCTGGGCCGACAGTGCATACTATTTTGGTGCGTCTGGTATATAACCTTGATTGTTTCATTGATTCCCCTCCCCTGAAAATATCTGCATTTGTAGCTCTTGTATCCTTCTTTAGATAAGTCTGGAAATTGACGAGCTTGTAGCATGTAAACCCTCTTTCATGCGGAAAGCAGGCTGGCCAATTCCTCAAGCCGCGTACTAAGTGCTTTTTTCTTTCCCCAGGTATGCGCCAACGCCGTATAGACTATTTCATTCTTTACCTGGCCGACCATGTAACCGCTTTTACCCTTTAACAAAGCGCTGACTGCGGCAGAACCCAGATTACTGGCAAGGACCCTGTCATGTGCCGTTGGCGAACCACCGCGTTGGACGTGACCTAGGATACACACTCTGGATTCAATCTTAAGTTTATCTTTTGCCTCTTGAGCAATCGCAAAGGTATGGCCGGGCTGATCACCTTCGGCTACTACTACGATGGCACTTTTCTTTCCATGCTCAAAGCTCTCCCTCAATCTTGTCCAGAGATCGTCAGTGTTTCCAGTTTCAGGTGTAATCGTCTCTTCTGCACCACCGGCGATACCACTTTCCAAGGCGATGAATCCCGTATGGTGTCCCATCACTTCTACAAAGAAGAGCCGTTCATGTGAAAGGGCAGTGTCGCGAATGCGGTCAATAGCCTCGAGTGCCGTATTAACTGCCGTATCAAAACCTACGGTGTAGTCAGTCCCGTATACATCGTTATCTATGGTAGTTGGTACGCCGCTAATGCTAACGCTACACTCATTAGCCAGGAGCGCCCCGCCGCGAAAAGTGCCATCTCCACCCAGTAAAACTAGGCCGTCGATTTCTGCTTCTTTCAGTGCCTTTATCGCCTTTGCCCTGCCCTCAGGGGTCGTGAATTCAGGACAGCGTGATGTTTCGAGCATAGTTCCACCCCGGTGTATCACATTAGCTACAGATTTCCTATCCAGAGCTACCATGTCACCCTCAATTAAGCCGGTATAGCCTCGTTTTATGCCTATCGACTCCATCCCGTTGTCCAGGACATTACGTACCACTGCCCGGATACAGGCATTCATGCCGGGAGCGTCACCCCCACTGGTCAATATGCCAATCCTTTTCATATTCATCTCCTTTTCACGTGATCATTTTTTCATTCCGAAATGCAACTTTATAATTACACCAGAGATTTCTCTCGTCCTCTGACTATTTATCCTGCAACACAGCAACTCCGGGTAGCACTTTACCCTGCAAAAGTTCAAGTAAAGCTCCTCCGCCCGTAGATACATATGACATCTTGTCTGTCAATCTCATTTCTTCTACTGCCTCGGCGGTCGAGCCGCCACCAATCACCGTAGTAGCCTTAAGATTACCGAGGACCCTGGCCATGCTGCGTATTCCCTCCGCAAACTGGGAAATCTCGAACACTCCAAGGGCCCTTCCCAGAAAACGGTCTTGCATCCATTCAGCTCCTTAGTAAATGTCTCGATGGTTTTTAGCCCAATGTCAGCTATCACCCACCCTTCAGGAACATGATCTATTGATACCATATGGGCTATCGAGCCAACATCCAGCTTTTGAGCGACGAGGAGATCAAAAGGAAGCAGCAGCCTAACTCCAAGCGATCTCGCCTTTTCCCCAAGTTTAAGTGCGTGGTCAAGCATATCATTCTCTACAGCTAAGGCTCCTACTCCGTAGCCCTGGCTCTTTAAAAACATGGCTGCCATACCGCCGCCAATGAGCAGAGAATTAACCCTGGGCAAAATATATTCTAAAAGCCCCAGTTTGGTTGCTATTTTAGCTCCGTCCTTATCGATCACTTGGCGGAAATATCCTTGCTGGTAAAGCAGACCCATTCCGACCACAGGCACTCCCAGATCGCTGGCAGCCTTGAGCTGATCGCCAGCCACATTGCCAAGCCCCCTGAATAGATCGGGAGAGCTTCGCTCAACATAAATGCCATACTGAAATACGCGACATGAGTTAGAGGAAACTGCGGTTGGCTCTGTTGAAACCAAGCAGGCGATTCTTCTGCGCGCCGCTTCTTTTTGACGAGGTCATTGACGTTCTTACGGAAGCTGGGATCTGCAAATGCGCTCCTGAGTTGACCCCGCAAAACCGTTTGCAGGACGACAGAAGGATGATGTGTGAGTTCCCACTGTTCGGGATCAAGCTTACGCCATACATCGTCGGTGGCATGATTCCACGACCATCGCATATCCAGGGCAAGCTCGGTCAAGGAATCAACCCCCTCAATGTCCGTAGGGAAAAGACTGTAGATTGGCCTGCCAACGGGTATCTGTTCATTCATGGTTTCGCCTTCAAGACTCATCTTCTTCAATCGAGTTGATTTGCTTTAACCATCGATCGACCCGCACTGCGAAGAGCCACGGACAATCTCAATAGGTATCATAGATACAGTATTTAGAGATCTAACCGCTCTATTACGTCCAGCAGGCGTTTTGAGTATCCGAACTCGTTGTCATACCAGACCTGAAGCTTAACCATGCTCTCTTGAACCACCTGTGTAGAAAGAGCATGAACGATACCCGAATGGGTATCACCAATAATATCGGCTGATACCAGATCCTCTTCGGTGTATCCGAGGACACCCTTCAAGGGACCTTCGGCAGTTGCCTTGAGAGTAGCATTGACCTGCTCGGTTGTGACAGATTTCTTCAGATCGGCGACTATATCAGTGATAGCGCCATCTGGAATAGGTGCACGAATAGCCAGAGCTCGAAGCCTGTCCTTGAGTTCAGGAAGAACTAACGTGGTTGCAATATCGGATCCAGTAGTGCTGGGAACTAAAGATACAGCAGCTGCCCGTCCCCTGTTCCGTTTCTTATCCGGCCTGTCCACAAGCGCTTGGCTGACCGTGTAGGCGTGTACGGTAGTTGCCATAGCCCGCTCGATGCCAAAGTTGTCCATCAGTACCTTAAGCGGTGGAACCAGTGAGTTTGTTGTGCAGGACGCCATAGATATTACATGGTGATTTTTTGGATCAAATTTGTTTTCATTTATCCCGACAACTATCGTGACATCTGCGTCTGTGGCTGGGGCGCTGATAATGACCCTCCTTGCTCCTGCCTCAAGATGGTTGGCGGCCAGTTCACGTTTAGTAAAGTGGCCGGTAGATTCAATAACTATATCGATACCAAGCTTTTTCCATGGCAACTGAGCCGGGTTTTTTACCGCAGTAATTTTCACGGTGACGTCACCAACATGAATTTCGTCTTTCTCTGCGGTAACAGGGAGAGTCAGCTTACCATGAACCGAGTCGTATTTGATAAGATAGGCTAAATCATCCGTAGGTACCAGATCGTTTGCTACAACGAGTTCAATGTCTTTCGGACGTGTTGCCACATAATGCCTCAGTACCATGCGGCCTATACGTCCCAGCCCGTTGATTGCTATCCTTTTCATAACTCCCTCCTTGGCACTTATCAATTTGTTTTTTAGAGTCTTACCTGACTTGTATATTGGTTGATGTCATTAATCTGCTCAAGTAAAACCTGCTGTTTTTCTGCAAGCAGATCATGGTTCGTAGCGCCTATATTGACGCGCAGTATTGATTCGGTTTGGGAAGCACGGACATTGAACCACCAATCGGGACAGTCCACGGAGAGACCATCGAGGTGATCGATATTCTCCTCACGATATTTATTTTTCAGAGCGGTAAGCACCTTTCCCCGATTAACAACCTTCAAGTTGATCTCACCACTGGTAGGGTATCGGTGGAATGGTTTGATCAGTTGGGAAAGTGGTTTGTCCTGGGCCGAAACAATGTTGATCAATTCGACAAGAGTACGCAGGCCGTTATCGGTGTAATGTAGATCTGAGTAGTAATAATGTCCCGAGAGCTCCATCGCGAATATAGCATTATGCTCACGCATGGCACGTTTAATGAATGCATGTCCCACACGGCTACGCACCGGCCACCCACCGGCCGCCTTAATCAGTTCAGGCACCGCCCGGGACGTTCGCAGATCATGGAGGACAACGGCACGGGGAGATTCTTTCAGAAAGTGCATTGCAATTATCCCCCCCAGTGCATCAGGAGGCACCATCTCACCCTTCTCATTCACCGCAACTGCTCTGTCGGCATCTCCATCAAAAGCAAGGCCGAAGTCTAGTTTTCTTTTTATGACAGTCTCTGAAAGGCGATCAAGAGCTCCCTCTTCCAACGGGTTGGGAGAGCGTTCGGAAAAATTGCCGTCAGGATGAAAGCTCAACCGCCACAACTCTACCGCATCAAAAGGTGTAAAAAGTGCCTCGGTGCTGATGCCTCCCATGCCATTGCCAGCGTCCACTGCTATTCTGAGAGACCTTGCCGATTTCAAGCATGACCGGATGCGCGCTACATATCGGGTCAGAGGTTGGGCAAATGCCAGTAATTCGCTGACTGGCCGGCCTGATTGTTTCGGCGCCTTTCGTGACATCGTCTCAATCTCAGGTAGTCCATGCTCGCTGCTCAGAGGCAGCGCATCATTTTGGCAGAGCTTCAATCCGTTGTAATTCGCCGGCAAATGGCTTGCGCTTATGACAATCGAACCATCAAAACCACCCTCGGCTCCGTACCAGTACACCATGGGCGTACTGGAAAGACCGACGTGAGTTACTTGATGACCTGAATCACGAAGACCCATGCTCACTGCTTCGGCAAGTGCCGGTGAACTCCAGCGACCATCATGTCCTATAAGGAAGCTTCCCTGTTTCTCCGGGCAAAGATAGTCTCCGTAGGCACGGGCAATTGTCTTGATTGTTGCACTGTCCAAATCATCACCGACGATACCGCGGATATCGTAGGCGCCGAAAACTCTTGTGTAGCGATCTTCTGTCTTTTTATCTATGCTCATCTGATAATTGCCTCATACTTTTATGCTCTACCCTGCTATCCCCTTTTGAGCGGCCGTCCCTATTCGATGCTTGTCAAGGATACGGTAGATCAACAGTTTTATCCGATCAGTGATAATGAACCATACAATTGCATATCCCCAGATGAAAGCTGCCATAGCCCATCCCAAAGGAGCCATCAGTATGCCGAAAACCGCGATGATGGTGGCTATTATTTGTGCTACAGCCGCCGCCAGCAATAATAGATTGGATGGCCGGGATGACCAGAAAGGCCCCCTGGTGCGCGCCAAGAATATAGTCAACTGACCGGCCACCGACAGCTTTAGATACATAAAAGTCTGTATGGTATCCAAGCTCAGATGAAAGACTTTCTCGCCTATATAGAAAAGTGCGAATGACGCGACTACGCCGATAATACCCAGCGCAGTGGCTAGAATCAATACCTCTTTCATGTTCCATCTCTGAGGCGTCCGGGCATAAGAGACATTATCATAGGCAATAGCAAGAATCGAGCCGTCGTTCAAGATGGCCAGAAGCACAATCATGATGGCAGTTACAGGATAAAAATTGAAAATGAGTATGGCCAACGTCATAAAGATGAGGACCCTGACCGTTTCGGCAATGCGGTATATGGCATAATTGGTCATGCGCTGGAAAGTTTTCCGGCTTTCCTTTATGGCATCAATAATCACCGAAAGTCCGGGGACCATTAGCACCAGATCAGCAGCCGCACGGGCTGCATCAGTAGCGCCTGAAACTGCTATCCCTGCGTCTGCTTTCTTGAGAGCCGGAGCATCGTTGACGCCGTCTCCGGTCATGCCTACTATGTGGCCGCGCTGCTGCAGCACGTCAACTATATGGTATTTGTGCTCGGGGTAAACCTGGGCAAAACCATTAGCTTTCTCAATAACGTCACCCAGTTGCCCACCTTCGAAATGATGTGTCTTTTCGAAAACGCCGGCATCGATTATATTGTTACCTAGGTCAAGCTGACGACTGACCTCTCGTGCGATAGCGATCTGGTCCCCCGTAACCATTTTCACATTCAAACCCATATCCCTGGCGGCATCAATTGTCTCACGGGAGTCCACACGCAACGGGTCAGACAATGGAATTACGCCCATAAAATGCCACTCGTTCGTTCCTTCGGTAGAAGCCACGGCCAGAGAGCGGAAGCCGCGGCCCGCGAATCCATCTACCGCTTTTTCAACTTCTTCTTTTATACGAGCCGCGTTTGGATCAAGCGCCAATATCACCTGCGGAGCGCCTTTTGTCACCTTGTATTCATGTCCGTCTGCTGTTTTGATACTTGCTTCTGTGCGTTTATGTACAGAGTCGAAGGGTTGGAAATGCACTACTTCATATTTACCGGATTGTATACCTTGGTTAACCTTGCTAAGTATAGCCAGGTCAATAGGGTCCTGGTTCTCAGCACGCGACGCCAGTGCAGCGTTGTTAAAAAGCCTCTCCGGGGTTATTCCGGCGATAGTAAAGGGGTCACCCGGCGTTAATTTACTTTGAGTAAGAGTGCCGGTCTTATCCGAGCAAAGCACGTCTATACCCGCCATCTCCTCCACTGCCGAAAGACGTGTGACAATAGCCTGCTTCAACGCCAGCACCCTGGCCCCTACCGCCATAGTAACAGATAATACGGCAGGCATGGCAACGGGGACAGCGGCTATAGTCAAAACAAGTGCGAATTGCAGGACCTCAAGTGGCTTGTCTCCTCGAAAAAGAGACACGGCAAAGATTGTCACAGCAAGGATAACCGCTATAGCAATAAGATAGTCTGCTATCTTGATAACAGCGCCCTGCAGATGACTGCGTGTACGGGCGGTTTCAACCAGTTCGGCAGTTTTGCCAAAATAAGAATTTTGACCTGTTGCGTAGACAATGGCATCTATTTCCCCTTGCTTAAGTATCGATCCCGAGAAAACAGTCTCTCCCGGTTTCCGCTCCACAGGCAGCGATTCTCCCGTTAATGCCGCCTGGTCGACCTGCACGAGATCTCCATCGAGCAACTTGGCATCGGCCGGTATTATATCGCCTATGCGCAACCTGATGACGTCTCCAGGCACGAGCTCACGGGATGGTATCTGCGTCCACTTTTTATCACGCTTGACCCTGGCCAGAATGGCCAGCTTCTGCTTCAGCGCCGCTACGACATTGCTCGCCTGGTATTCTTCCCTGAACCCAACTACGGCATTAAGCAAGAGCAGAGCCATTATTATCCCAAAATCCTCCCAGTGCTGAAGGACCGCCGATAGAACGGCAGCAATGATTATCATGCCCGGGATCGGCCCCCACAAATATGAGAGGAATTTAAGCACCGGACTTACATGCTTTTCAGGGAGCTCATTATATCCGTAAGTGGAGATACGATCCCGCACTTGACTGGTGCTCAGACCTTCGATATTTGCCTGTAGTTCCCCGATTAGTTCTTCTACAGTCAGGTCCTTGAGATTCCGCCCGGCACCAGCAGAGGCTGTGCCCTGTGTGCTGGCGGCATCCTTACTACCTTTATTATTATCCATATTTTTATCCCTCCTTCGCTGACAATAGCTCCTGGTTTTTTATCTTATCCTATAGCATCAGGTGCTTTTTTAGCTTCAAGCGGCACGGTCAAAGGCAAGGTCTCATGCTCCAGCTCAGCTATCACAGGCTTTGGTATTTCGTATCCAGCTTTGCCTAAACAACCTGGCCTGTGAGAACAGCCAATCTGGCAGTAACATAACCGGCTGCCTGCATCCTGTTGTTCGCTGCTGCCAGGTCGCTCGCCAATTTTTCGTCCTTGATGACGTCTTTTACCCATTTACTAAAGTCGTTCCTATCTGTATTCACATGATAGGAAAAGGTATCATCCGATATGGCCACCAGACCTTTGGCCAGTTCTTTCATGTCCACGAACGTACATCCATCATGACACCAGAAAATAGACCCCTCCGGCACTTTAGCCAGGAACTTACCTGTCTGCTCTTTTATTTTGGGTTGCTCCTTTTGTTTTGCTTGGGGTTTCACTTTTTTCAGCATACTCATACCTCCTTATCTTTATGATTATGCGCTTACTTTATGTCAGGCTCGAGGACAAAACAACAGTACCCGATGGAACCAGACTCGCTCTGAAATCAACTGGCCCCACATTGGGCTGAACCTTGCACCTGCAGCCAATGGCAATGTGGGGTGGCACCACTACATCTTTCCCCACCAATGTGATGGCGCAATCGCCAGGCACGGGATGACTCCCCAAACCTATATAGGAGGACCTTCCTGCCTGTACTCCATCATCTATAATGCAACTATCTACGACGCTGTGATAACCGACAACGGTATTTGCTATGACTACCGAATTCCTGACGATAGCGTGCTCCTCAAAGTGCACGCCAGGCGATAGAACGGAGTACTCTACACGACCCCTGATTATGCAACCTGGGCTTATCAAGCTATTCACAACCTTGCCATCTTTGCTCCCCTCAGGCATTGGTAGGGCAGATTTATCTCTGCAAACAGGCCCTTTGCCATCAATACTGAAGCGTGGACATGCTATGAGAAGCTCCATATTGGCTTGACAATAGGCTTCTACGGTGCCAATATCCTGCCAGCATCCGTTTAATTCGTAAGCGAAGACCCTGTCATGCTTTACCATACCGGGGAGAACAGCATAACCAAAATCATGAGGCGAATCTGTAATAAGGGCATCTTCAACTAGTCGATTGGCGAGGATATCTTTATTGAAAACATAGATACCCATTGATGCCATAGTACTCAACGGCCTTGAGGACTTCTCTACGAATTCCTGAATTCGGCCTTCATCATTAACAACCACGGTGCCAAAGCGATGAGCTTCTGCTATGGGCACCCGCATGACCCCTACCACCGCGTCTGCCGCCATCTTCTCATGGAAAGCGACCATCTTGCAATAGTCCATTCTGTAAACATGGTCTCCGGCGAGTACAAGTACGCTATTGCCCAATTGCCTGTCCAAATAAGCCAGATTCTGATAACCTGCGTCCGATGTTCTTGTGTATGAGCCAGATTCGGGCTGCAAAGCGAAAATGCTGGCCAAGCCAGCTTTTTCCACTGCCCACTCTCCCAGGTAATCCGCCATATAGCTACGCTGATAATCCACCAGAACCCCGATGCTTCTGACCTGCGAGTGTATACAGTTACTCAAACTAAAATCGATGACGCGTAACTTCCCCGCGAACGGAAGTGATGGCTTTGGTCTCAAGTTACAGAGAACGTCCATCCTCTCTCTTTACCCTCCAGCGAGGATTATCCCCAGTACTCTTTCCATTTGACGCTCCTTGTTTCTTTTCTGTAGGGCACCAACGCAACGCTATGTATTCTATTAAATAGCCCATAAATAAGTTATATAATTAGGAGGGAAAATGTTGCGAAATCATTACATTTTGTTGCCGAATGTTTGTGTTAGCTCTTATCACAGAGGATGAATACACTGAGCATATCAAACAGCAGCTCAAAACGCCTAAAAAGGCACAAATATTTTGGCAAATGATTACGAAATCGTTACTTTTATGGCTGAACCTTAGTAAAAGATCGCCCCTGAATCAAACCCACTCGCCTGTCACAATCAGTAGCCCGCTGGTAAGTGCCAGAAGACGCTATTCTATATCTGAAATCACGAATGGACAGTTCGAACAGATCAAGCCAGTCTTGGTATGGTTCGGACACTCAAGGACTCAAAGGCCGATGCAGGCATTGCAGTGGCAGGAGCTACCGATGCTGCTATGGCAGCAGTCGATATCGTACTTTTGATACCTGGCCTTTCAGTGATCATCGATACCGTTGAGGAAAGCCGCAAGAGCTTTCAGCGCATGACTAATTACGCAATTTATCGCATTGCTGTAACTATCCGCGTTCTGATTTTTATGACATTATCAATCATAGTCTTCAACTTTTACCTGGTTACCGCCATTATGATAGTCTTACTGGCAATTCTCAACGACGGGGCTATTCTGTCTATTGCTTATGATAATGTAGTTTATTCCAGACAACCACAAAGGTGGAACATGCGTTAAGTTTTAACCAGGACCTGTGTGCTGGGTGTCACCAGCGTAGTTGCTTCATTCATGCTTTTTTACCTCGGTGAGACAGTATTTCATCTCAGCCGTGACACTATACAAACGTTCATGTATCTAAAACTATCGGTTGCCGGACATTTAACTGTTTTCGTAGCACGTACCAGAGGACCTTTCTGGTCCATAAAACCTTCCAAGATTCTTTTATTCGCAGTAATAGCTACACAAATTGTGGCTACCTCGATAGCAGTTTACGGGATAGTAATGGCGCCTATCAGCTGGGGCTGGGCTGGTTTTGTCTCGGGTTATGCTATCGTATTTTTCCTGATCGCCGATTTGATCAAATTGCTAACCTATAGAATAATAGAGTGTAAACATACCGTAGCCGCAACAGCATAATCAGGAGTATCCAAATGAAGAAAATCAGGTTAACAAGCGTCGATGAATATCGGCCTCTGGTAGGTGAAGATGTAATAAAAAGGTTGAAGGAAAAGGCCAGGCCGCTCCAGAGGCTCCACGTTGTAAATATCAACTCGACTTACTATGGGGGAGGTGTGGCGCAGCTTTTATCGTCTGAGACATTATTGATGAACGACCTGGGTATAAAGACAGGCTGGAGGGTTATACAGGGTTCACCCGAATTCTTTACAATTACAAAAAAAATGCACAATGCTCTGCAAGGGGCGGATATTAATCTTACAGACAGAAAGATGCACATTTATGAGAGCGTTATCTGTGAGAATGCCGTCAGAAACCATCTTGATCATGATGTAGTCATCGTTCACGATCCGCAACCCTTACCCATGATTAAATATTATAAGAAGGATTGTCCCTGGATATGGCGTTGCCATATTGATCTTTCATCACCGCACGAAGCCTTATGGAACCGTCTTACACCTTATGTTGAAAAATACGATGCCATCATATTGAGCGGCAGAGAGTACAAACAGGATATCAAGCCGCCGCAGCTATTCTTCATGCCTGCCATTGATCCCTTTACTACAACCAACAGGGAGATGACCGATTCTGAAATTGAAGATCGATTGTCTCATTATAATATCCCAACTGATCTTCCGCTCGTGGTACAGGTTTCCCGTTTCGATCGCTGGAAAGATCCTGAAGGAGTTATCAAGGCCTTCCAGCTGGCAAGCAAACAGGTTGATTGTACCCTGGTACTTGTCGGCAATGTCGCCACAGATGATCCTGAAGGCAACGAAGTGTTCAAGTCATTGCTGGGATATAGAAATGACAGGATAATTATCCTTACGATACAGGATGGAGCACTGGTCAATGCGCTGCAGCGAAAAGCGGCGGTGGTATTGCAGAAGTCGTTGCGCGAGGGCTTCGGCCTGACTGTAACCGAGGCGATGTGGAAAGGCTCTGCTGTGATCGGTGGTAATGTGGGGGGCATACGTTACCAGATCGAAGATGGTGTTAACGGCTTTTTGGTGGATTCAATTGAGCAGGCGGCCGAGAGAATAGTGCAAGTGATTAAAGACCGTGACCTACGTAAACGTCTGGGAAAAGAGGCTAAAGAATCCGTCAGAAATAATTTTTTAATGACGCGACTGGTTGAGCAACACCTCGACCTGCTCAGTTCATTTAAAATAGTCTTCCGATTAACCGACAGGATCAAGAAGTATCAATAAGAGGGATAACGATAATGTCTGAGATCAGACAGGACCCTACAACCAGAGAATGGGTTATTATTGCGCCGGAAAGGGCCAAACGCCCTCAGCATGAGCCGGATAATAAGCCTACTGACATTCCTGAGTGGGAAGCTTCGTGCCCATTTTGCCCGGGCAATGAAAACCAGACGCCTGATGAAATCTTGAGGCTGCCGGCATCGGCCACCGCTTCGGACTGGCAGGTTAGAGTCATACCTAATCGGTTTGGGGCGCTCCACTCTTCAGGCGATACCGGCAGAAAAACTGCCGGTGACCTGTTTCGTAAAATGGACGGGGTGGGTGTGAATGAGGTGATAATAGAAACCCCGTCCCATAATACACCGATGGCATTGATGACATACAAACAAGTCGAAAATGTGTTGATTGCCTATAAAGAAAGATATAACTCTCTGAAGAAAATCAGACAGTTGAAGTTCATCACTATTTTCCAAAATCATGGCTGGTCCTCGGGAACGTCTTTAATCCATCCTCACTCCCAGCTGGTTGCAACACCTGTCGCCAGCCCATATTACCGGCGCAAATACGAGGTTGCTATAAATTATTATGACGATGTGGGTAAATGTCTGTACTGCGATTTAATTGATGAGGAACTGAATCTCGGTGAACGGATTGTGGCAGAAACCGGAGGTTTTATTGTCATCCATCCTTTTGCTTCACGCGTCCCATACGAGACATGGATTATTCCCAAAGAACACCGTGCATCTTTCGGATTATGTCCATCCGCCTATTTAACAGAACTGTCCGTAGTGTTAAAAAACACTCTTCTTTGCCTGTATAAAGAGCTCGGTAATCCTGACTTTAACTACATGTTCGATACAAGCACTACGGATGACGAAGAAGACCCCCATTATCACTGGCATATCAGAATTGTGCCCCGCCTTACTACCGTTGCAGGCTTTGAAATGGGCTCGGGTATCTATATAAGTACTGAGATTCCAGAAGAAACGGCAAAGATCATGAAAAAATGTGTTGGAAGCATTAAAAAATAAACAAGCAGAGTTCCGATGGTAAAACCGTAACTTACTCTACTTCCCGACAACGATAATCTACAGAGATTTTCCGCGGGCACTGATCGGCCAGACCACCTCGACCTTATCGTTGCGCACACCCATATACCAGTCATGGACGTTGCAGGTGGGATCGCAATGGCCGGGTACCAGGCGCAGCTTGTCGCCCACTTTCAGAGTTCCATTCGGATCGATAATGATGCCGTGTTCGTCCGCTGCCGCCAGGTAAGTCAGGTCCTCACGGCCGAAGACAACCGGCAAACCGGAGTCCATCGACTGCACCTTCAGCCCCGCATCGCATATGGCGACATCTCTCTTTTTATGGCTGGTTATCATGGTCAATATGAACACCGCATTCTCCCACTCCCCCTGGGCGATAGGCTTGCCATCCTTGTCCAGGTCCTGCCCGTAGTCGTGGTCCATGAAGGCGTAGGAGCCGCATTGAAGTTCGTTATAGACGCCGGAATTGCCTTCAAAATAATACGTGCCTGTGCCGGCGCCTCCAATAATATCGCACATCAGTCCTGCTTTCTTCAGTGCATCCACCGCATTCCGCACTTTAACAACCGATGCATCGATCAGCGCTTTGCGATCATCATATTTGCGCTGGTGCTGCGCCACACCGTTATATGCCTGGATGCCGGCAAATACCAGCCCGGGCGCCGCATCGATGGCTCCGGCCAATTCCACGACCTCCGGGATGGTGGACACACCCGCCAGGCTGCCGCCGCAATCGATTTCCACCAGACATTCGAGCATGGTACCGTGCCTCTGTGCCGCTGCATACAGGTCAGCCACATTAGCCACATCATCCACGATAACTATGGTGCGCGCTCCCAATTTCGGTATGCGCGCCAGACGATCGATTTTAACGGGGTCGCGGATTTCATTAGTCACCAGTATATCCTTAATCCCACCTCGGGCGAAGACCTCGGCCTCAGCGACTTTCTGACAGCAGACACCGCAGGCATCGCCCAGCTTCACCTGCAATTCGGCCACGTCTATCGACCTGTGCATCTTGGCATGAACCCTGTGTCGCACGCCCATTTCCTTAGCCAGCCTGCCCATCTTTACTACGTTGCGCTCCAGCGCATCCAGATCGAGTATAAGACAGGGTGTCTGGATTTCAGCTGCAGACATACCCGGAAGAGCAGGGAGATCGTAACCGACTTCGAGCCCTTTGAGCTTATCCGCTTTATTCATTTATTTCACCCCCCGATAAGGATTATCAAGCCACTCACTATACCTGTTCAGAAAATATCACTCAACTTTTCGAAAGATATGTGCGCCCGATACAGCCGTTTCCACTCCGATTACTCCTCCCCCGTTGATCTGCATGCCGACCTTTGCCTCCTTCACCTGCCTTTCCCCGGCGCGACCGCGCAGGTGGAGGGCCAGCTCGTAAGCCATGGCAAGCCCCGTGCATCCCACAGGGTGCCCTCTCGAGACCAGACCACCGCTGACATTGGTGGGAAGTTCACCACCCAGTGCCGTTGCCCCCGAACAACAATAGTCAGCCGCCTGCTCCATGGAACAGAAGCCCGCCTGCCCGACCTGAAAGATCTCGGCAAAGGTCGTGGCATCATGCACCTCAAGCACATCGATGTCCTTTCGTTTCAATCCGGATCGCGTAAAAGCCCTGTCAGCAGCCCTGCCCGAGATATCCTGGTCGAATTCCGCGCGGTCCCTTCCCGAGACCATCACGGAGGCCAGCACCTCGATCGGATCCTTCACGTTTTTATGGCTGTTTAAGTATTCTTCCGAACACACGATGGCCGCAGCACATCCCTCTCCCCTAGGCGCGCACATGGGCCTGGTCAGAGGATAGGTGATCAACTTATCGGCCATGACTTCCTCCCAGGTGAAGTCCTTGCGATACTGCGCCTTCGGGTTCATTGTGCTGTGATGGTGGGTCTTGGCGCAGACTCTGGCCATCTGCTCCTGGGTGTAACCGTATCTTTTCATATGCTTGACGGCCTTTACGGCATAGTTGTCCATGAATGGGCTCCTGTCATTACTCCCCACCTCCACCTGTTCAACCGGCAGGCCTAGCGCCTCCGCTTTCTCTTTCCTCCATCTCTCCAGGTACTCGTTTTTTCTATCCTGTTCACAGCCGTTCCAGAAGGAGGAAAGACCCATATAGGGGAGCGCTGCAGCTAATTCGGGGTGCTCGTTTATTTTCGTCAGATCAGGCATCATCTTCTCGACTCCAACCGCCAGAGCCAGGTCGGATTCCCCCGCAAGAACATGGATAACGGCCTGATTCAAAGCTGTGGAGCCGGTGGCGCAGGCATTCTCCACATTGACGATCGGCATGCATTCGAATCCCAGTCTCCGCAGTATGACCTGACCGCGTATGCTGTGCTGGCTGGTGAGCATCCCTTGGGCGCAGTTGCCATACCAGATACCGCCGATGGCGCCTTTGTCTCCACCATAGTCCAGGCCAGCATCCTCCATCGCCTCGGAAATGGCAACTCTGCACAGCTCTTCATAGGAACCCGCCTGCTTGACCATAGGAGTCATCCCTGTTCCTATTAAATAAATACGGTTTTTCATGCATCCTCCTTGCTGAGCCACTTGTGATGATTAATTTATCAGGGCAATTCTATTATAATAAATAGGGCCAAAAGGGATTCAATGTCTATTTCTCAATATTATTACCGCCGGGGTAGTTGAAACCATGCAGCACGGTTACGGAAATAAGTTTAGATTGATAGTTATATTACTGTCAGCCCTGGCTTTGGCCTGCGCCGTTCTACCCGGCTGCGTCCCTCCCGACACAGCGACTCATCAGAAACTCGACTGGCCGGATATTATCCCCAATGTGCAGGATAGCGTTGTATTGATTTTGTGTAACTCGGATAGCGGGTGGCAGCAGGGATCCGGCGTGATCATCGATCCCTCGGGATGCATCCTCACCAACGCACATGTGATAGAAAATGCCCATGCGATACTGGTTTTTATAGGCTATCAGGGCTCTGTGAACACGAATTTTAACAACGTATATCCCGCAGCAGTAATCGACGAGTGGGCGGAAACGGACCTGGCAACGATAAAAATCGCACCCAGATCGGTTGATTTAAAGGCCATATCCCTCACCAAACCCGGCGTTCCCAGGAAAGGCACGAGTGTGATGGCCCTGGGCTATCCGGTCGCGGACACCATCGGCATCCTGGCTTCCAACGAAGACCAGTCGGTCTCCATTACGACCGGCATCGTCTCCGCAATCCGTGATGTTGACGGCCATGCGTTCATTCAGACCGACGCCTCTATCAATCCCGGCAACAGCGGCGGTCCGCTGATCGACAATTCCGGCGAAGTCATCGGTATCAATACCTTCTGGCTGGAGGAAACACAGGGACTGAATTTCGCCGTTGCCGTCAATTCGAATAACTCTTTTATCAGAGATTCAATAAATAAAGGAACCCAGACCATTGCGCCGTCGATAATCCCGCTTGAGATATCTAATTATAAATACAATGTCGTCTATCCTAATACTGCCAGCGCAGCGGCGTGGGATATCCCGTATACATTGACCGTTACCTGGAATACATCCCTGCCTGCCAGAAGCAGAATTACGTATACATCCGAGTCACTTTCCAACACATTTGAAGATGGAAGTTATTCAACGGATCACAAAATAGTCCTGCAAAGCGGGACATGTCCACAACTCGACGAGCAGGATAACTCCAACTGCGTCTGGTCCAAAAGGGATTACAACGTGATGATCTACTCCACCGACATTTATGACCGGACGCTGGAATCCCCTGTTTATCTGCTCAAAGCCCCCTGATCAGAATCAATCCGATTATCAGGGGACTCTGTATTTAACGATCAATTTTGCGTCGTCAAAACACAGCATGTCGCTTACGTTGTCCCAGTTCGTGGTGGTAAAAAATTGCATCCTGAACTGGCAACGTGATTGGCCTGCTCGTACCAGGTTCTGAATCACGTTCTCTCCATTCGAGGAATTTGCTGCCTCGACCAGCCATGGCGAAACGGGGTATTCGGTGATATTTCCCCCGCTGACGAGTGTGCCCGGTCTGTTATACGCCAGTATATCCAGGTCTGACAGCGCGCCATACTGGAAAAAGTAAATTTCCAGCGCTCCCATATTGCCGTACATCGCTATGTCATAGGTAGGATTCCCCACTTTTTTATAGCCGCTCAGGTCCAGGATAGCGTCAGTCACAACCGCGTTGCCGGGTATCCCCGAGATATCAAAACTAAGGAAGGCGCGGCTGGGCAGATTGAGGTTTGTATCGCCCACGCAGGCCGTTTCCTTAAGTGTGTAAACAGCGTTGTTTTTCACCAGCGCACCCGATTCCTCCGGTATGGCGGATAAAGTGACGGCGATCTCCTGCCCACTCTGGTAAATGGCGCCAGATGTACCGACATAGATGGTCAGCACATTATTTATTACACCGTAGGAATTAGATGCGGTCAGGGTGTAATTCGAGGTCACATACGGATGCACCGTTATGCTGCCCTGAGCGCCCAGCATTCCGCCGGGCTCCATGCTCACCAGCGTAGCGTCCGCCGTACTCCAGTACAGGGTGACGGCGCCGCCCGGATTGACATAGGTCTTATCAGAGGAAAAATACTGTATGGAAGGCTGTTTGACCTGCTGCACCGCCGAGCCGGAGACGATCACCTGCGTCCTGGCTGTGGAGCTGCCCGAAGAATTTTGAGCGGTAAGGGTATACTGCACAGTTTGGGAGGGGGCAACCGTGATGCTGCCCTGGACAGCCACATTGCCTATGCCGTTATCGATATAAACCTTAGATGCGCCCGTTGCCGTCCAGCTCAACGTGCTGTACTCGCCGGCTTTGATAACCGAGGGAGAAGCTTGAAAGGTATGCACTACGGGAAGAAAGCTCATGCCGCTGATCTCGCCGGGAAGATAGCTGCATCCGGATAGAGAGACGGTAATCAGAAGAAGAACCAGGGCCATTTGCGTAATAAATCGAGATTTCATATCTTACCTCGCCATTTTATTCGTATCCATCAATTCGACCTGCCAAATGCTTATATGCAAAATAACTGACTCCCGGTCAAGCCTGGTCTCCCCTCCCCTCCCCTGCCGCAACAACACTTGACTCAGTTGCTGTCATATCTTTTCCTTTGGCTTATCCCTTTATCTCGCAGTCTCAACCAAATTTGCTTATTTTCATTATAAATAACGTACAAAGCGGAGAGAAGTTTATTTCTGATCGTGCCGTATACTGCTCACAGCCACTATCTCCCAAGTTCCACTTCGGCTACCCGGCCTTTTTGATATGATATCTGCTGTATCGGAAGTTTACTCATTTTCTGTTTGACCGGCAAGGAATGTTCCATATGCCGGGCATCGGCAATAATTTTTAACCGGAGGAGGCATAATCATGGAATCACCTATTGTGAAAGTCAGGATCCTGGGCATCTCGGGGACGCCCATCAAGGACGGAAACTGCGACAAGTTGGTACAGGTGGCTTTAAAGGCGGCTGCCGGCATTCCGGGGGTCGAGACGGAGTTCGTGACGCTGGCGGATAAAAAAATTGCGGAGTGCAGGCACTGCCAGTGGTGCGTCAAAAACAAGGCCAGGTGTAAAATCAAGGACGATGTCCATGACGTGCACGACAAGATGTTCGCCGCCGACGGGATTATCATGGGCGGTCCTACCTACTGCCAGGTGTTGAGCACCCAGCTCCAGAACGTCTTCTTCAGGGGCAGGGAAGAGATATTTTTCGGCCATCGCTGTAATGGCAAGGTAGGCGGCGCGCTCACGCTCGGATGGTTCGGAGTCGGTATGGAGTTCGCCCTGAAAATCATCGAGCAGATGATGATGAGCTGGCAGATTATCCCGGTAGCCAGGAGCAGCGCCATAGTCAGCACTTTCTGGAAAGGGGAACACGTAAGATACCAGGAGAATGGCGTAATGGACCACCCGGCCGGGGTCTTCGGCGCCATGGGAGTGGGAACAACTGTAGTCAAGTACGCGCAAATGATGAAATATGCTCGAGAGGCTGTTAAGTAGTCACGGCACTATCAACCTAACCATGGTTGCCGGAAACCAATCGACTTCATAGCCCTTATAAAGCAGCTATCACTACTGGTTATGAGGACAGTTACCTTCCGCCGTAATTGTTCAGCCAACTCCTTCGGGCTTACGTGTTATAAAAATACTGGTTAAAATCGGACTATAATATAGCGATCCTGATTCAAATATGTAGGAGGAGGCTGAGATGAGAATAGAGTATCAGAAGTTTATTAGAAGAGAGGATTTAAAGGCAAACCGGGATAAAATATATCTCTTCGGAGATAATACGATCCATGTTGGCTATGGTGGACAGGCAGGGGAAATGAGGGATGAGCCAAATGCCGTAGGTATACCCACACTAAAAGAGCCTGGGGTTTTCTTTACCGATGATGAATTTGAGATAAATAAGCAGGTGATAGATGAGGCCTTCAGGCTAATACCTTCAGGTAAAACAGTGGTGATACCTTCTGATGGCCTGGGTACGGGCATAGCCAGGTTGGATAGAGTAGCTCCCGGAACCTTTAAATATTTGGTTGAAAAAATTAAGAGCCTCGAAAACGAATAGGGATACCTTAAGATCGTTATGTCCGCTCAACAAGACAACAGTCCAAGTTTAAATCAACCATCCTGCTGATTTATATTGATATTAATCGACACAATGTTTCTAAATGAATTGAATCATTGCACCCCCATACCTGTTTTGTTAGACTTCAAGGCATACTTTACAGCGGGGGAGGTCGAAAATGATTAAAGCCGTAAACATTGCTGTGCTGATAATTACCGTACTGTCAAGTGTAACATTTGCCGCCTGCGCAGATAAGACCACACAAGTTAATAAGCTGAGCGTAGACCTGATATACGGCAGCGCTGCTCTGTGGGGGAAAACCATCACAGGTGTGCAGTGGATGCCCGACGACAACGGATTCACTTACTATGAATTAGATCCATCGAATAATCAATCGTATATCTGGTATTACAACCTGAAAAAACTTGAGAAGATCAGCCTCCTTGATAATCAGAAGATCACCGAGTTTGATACGCAGCTTGCCGGAGCACAGCTTAATCTTGACAGCTATATACTGTCACCCACGGGAGACGAGCTGCTATTGTCTTCTGACACCGATCTTTTTCTCTATGACATAAAAACATCGAAATTTAAGCAACTTACGCGGGATCAAGCAGCGGAGACAGCGCCCCAGTTCTCACCCGATGGTACTGAAATAGCCTTCCTCAAAGACTACAACATCTATGACATTGACATCGTCAGTGGCTCGGTTGTGCAGTTGACTACACAGGGCACACAGGATCTGCTTGTAGGCCAGGCCGATTGGGTATACGGTGAGGAGTTCAGCATCGATACCGGATTTATTTGGTCGCCGGACGGCCGGCATATCGCCTATTATCAAATGGACCAGAGCGCCGTACCCATATTTCCAATCATCGATTTTATCCCGCCCGATAACGTGGTCCAGAATACACATTACCCCCGGGCCGGTGAAAACAACTCCATCGTGAAGATCGGCATAGTATCAGTGAAAGATTTCAGTACGGTATGGATGGATATAGGAAGCAATACCGATATCTACATACCCAGGATCAAATGGATGCCCGACTCCGGCTCGCTGGCTATTCAGCGGCTGAACAGGCTGCAGGATAAACTCGAACTACTGTCAGCCGATATCCAGACAGGCAAAACCCGCATTATACTGACAGAACAGAACGCCAGCGGCTGGATCGATATCTACGATGATCTCACGTTTATCCAAGGCGGCAAGCAGTTCATCTGGTCCTCCAACCGCTCCGGGTACAAGCACCTGTACCTCTATAACATAGATGGGATACAGGTTCAACAACTCACAAGCGGCAAATGGGAGGTGGATGACCTGGTAGGGATAGACGAGGAGAACGAACTCGCCTATTTCCGCTCGACGGAAAAAGCCTCCTGGGAACGCCACCTCTACAGCGTTGACCTGACCGGCAGCGGCTTACGGCAAATAACGCAGGGGGACGGCTGGCATACAATCAGCATGCCGGCGGATTGCAGTTGTTACCTGGATTTCTTCTGCACTTATATCCAGCCGAATAAAGTGAGCCTGTATTCCGCAGAAGGAATGCCGATCGACGTCGTTGAGCCCAATGATGTTGCAGAGCTTCAGAACTTGGACCTCGTGAAACCGGAATTCTTGACATTTGTAAGCGACGAAGGGGTGGAACTGCCGGCCTTTATGATCAAACCACCGGACTTTAATCCGGCTAAAAAATACCCCGTTTTAATGTACACCTACGGCGGACCGGCTATACAGGTGGTCTGCGATCAATGGGAAGATGATGCGCGCAAACGAAACCTGTGGCATGAGATGATGGCGCAGGAGGGATATATCATCTTTACCCTGGACAACCGGGATACTATAGGACGGGGCAGAGACTTTGAGCAGGCTGTATACCGCCAATGGGGTACCCTGGACATCCAGGATAAAATCGCCGGCGTCGAATATTTGCAAAAACTTCCTTACGTGGATAGCAGCCGCATCGGCATCTGGGGCTGGAGCCACGGGGGTTACCTGACCTGCATGTGCATGCTCAAGGCGGCCGATTACTTCACCACCGGTATAGCTGTAGCGCCCCCTACTGACTGGCTCAACTACGATACGATTTACACCGAACGTTATATGGGCCTGCCCCAGGAAAATCAAGAGGGCTATGAAACCAGTTCGGCATTGAATTATGCGGATGGACTGAAAGGGAAGCTGCTGATAATACACGGCACAGCCGACGACAACGTTCATATGTCAAACACCATGCAGATGATCTATGCCTTCGAAAACGGTAGACAACCATTCGATTTAATGATCTATCCACGCAAGAAGCATCATATGGACGGCCAGGATACCAAGGTGCACCTGTTCAATCTTATGACCGACTATATCAAGAGAAATCTGTAGTGCACTGTCTGGGGAAAGGGGACACGCCCTTTCCCCCCTGTGCTCTTTTTAACCGGACTTCAACATCTCACGCAACTCGCGCTTCAATATCTTTCCCACGGCGCTGGTAGGCAGGCTGTCGTAGAATACGATTATTTTTGGCACCTTGTAGGGAGCTTCCCGCTGCCTTATAAACTCGCGTATCTTTTCTTTTTCGGCGTCGCTCTTCTCCACGCTCTCCTTGAGCACGATAGCTGAAGCCACAGTCTCGTTGCCGGGACGGTTGGGATCGGGAACGCCTATAGAGGCGGCCAGAGCAACGTCGGGGTGTTCGACGATGATATCGTCCAGCTCACGGGTGAATACCTTGTAGCCTGAGACGATGACCATGTCCTTGAGTCGATCGACGATATAGATATAGCCGTCCTGATCCATGCGGCAGATGTCGCCGGTATAGAACCATCCGTCCCTGAGGGCATTGGCCGTCTCCTCCGGCTTGTTGTGGTAACCCTTCATCACCTGCGGACCGCGCACCACCAGCTCGCCGGGTTCGCCGATGGGGACCGGCTCTTTGGTTGCCGGATCGACGATCTTGACCTCGGTATCGCCGACCGGCAGTCCGACCGAGCCGAATTTACGCTTGCCGTAACGGGGATTGGCCGCGATGAGGGGACAGGTCTCAGTCATGCCGTAGACCTCGCTGAACTTGTCCTTGCCCACGATCTCCTCGAATTCCTTGAGGTACTCAACCGGGAAAGGCGCCGCACCCGCGATACAGCCCCAGATGCCCGAGAAATCGAGCGCGCGGAACTCCGGCTTCTTCATCAGCTCCAGATAGATGGTGGGCACGGCCGTGAGCACGCTTGGTTTATATTCCGTGATACATTTAATAATAAAGTCGTAATCGCGCGGATTGGGTATGGCGACCTGCGGTGTGGCATATACCAGGCAGAACAGGCCGAGGAAGAGGCCTGCCTGGTGGAAGAGCGGGAAGGGACACAGAATGCGCTCCTGCCCTTTAACCGCCTCCACATAATTGCCCCACTGGATCATATGGCGCACCACGTTGTTGTGCGTCAGTACCGCGCCCTTGGAGGGTCCCGTCGTGCCACCGGTATACTGCATCAGCAGGGGGTCTTCCCCTTTTACCCTGACATTGACCGGATCGGCGGGGTACTCCTGCATGATATCGGTAAATCTGAATACAGGTGCGGGTGACTCGGGCAATTTAAGCGGCTGCGCATCCGGCAGAAAATCGCTGAAGCCGGTCAGCACTATGCCCTTCAGCTTGACCTTGCCGATGATCTGGCTGATATTGCCCCAGAAAACGTCCAGCGCCAGCAGTATCTTTGCTCCGGAATCATTGAGCTGGTACTCAAGCTCCCTGGGAGTCAGCAGCGGGCTGATTCCGGTCAATACGCAGCCCGCCCAGGAGATGGCCGGTATGGCGATGTAGTAAGCCGGCAGGTTGAGTGAGTACACCCCCACCACATCGCCCTGCTTCATACCGTGCTTGATAAGGAAAGCTGCGAAACGATTGGACATTTCATCGATCTGCCTGAACGTAATCTCCTTTGCCATGTAATTGACCGCAGTGATATCCGGCACCTCGTTGATAGCCTCCAGGAAAAGATCGGTAAACATCTTATTTTCGGGATAGTCGAAATGGCTTTTTACGTGCGGATCGAAGGACTTCCGCCAGAATTTAGCGGCGTACGGATCATTCTCCATGCCTCAACCTCTTCTCTTTATTATTTCGGGGGCATCATGCCCGTCAACACATTTACCCTGTTCACATATATTGCTTCAGATTAAAATACGGTATCAACAGGTCTTCCAAAGAATACAAGCCTTTCGGCCTATCCATGAGATGTTGCGCAGCAAACAACGCACCGTTGCCGAACGCCTCTCGCGATATTGACTCATGAGTTAAGCGTATTGTTTGAAAGGGAAACCCGATGAGAATCTCATGCCTGCCGACAATACCGCCCGCCCTGATCGTTTTAATTGATTCTTCCGGTAAAGATAATACTCTGGCCATAATTCTGGATGTGCCTGAAACCTCCTTTTTGGCCTTGAAATGTTCTTCAATAATCTCGATATCCGTATAAGGGGCAATACTTTTAAGAACTTTAGCCGCCAGCATCAAGAAATTGATACCGATAGTAATGTTGGGAGACCAGAGCACCTTCGTTTGCTGCGATAATTTCTTTATGAAATCAATTGTCGCGCCGGGATACTCTGATATCGCGCTGACTATAGCAATTCCTCTTTTTGCCGCTTCCCCGCCGTAAGCTAAAATGGCTTCCGCAGAAGAAAAGTCGATCAATACATCTACAGGATGTTCATCGAAAAGCCGCGGCGGCGGTAATTCATCTTTGGGAAAAATTAATCCGGGTTCATCCGATTCAATACCTAAAAACTCAGGGACTGACCGATGCTGTAGCGTTTCTGACTTCCTGATCACCCAGCAAAGGTGCGATTCCTTGCTTTGCAGCAATACTGTCGCAACGGACTTACCTGTTCTGCCAAACCCGAAAAGACCCACTCTCATACAAAACCTCCTTAAAACATCCTTCCTTTAATACTGGCCACTTGATATTCTCAATCATTGCAGAATTCTATGAGCGACCGGTCTCCCGGTAAAGAACTTAGCATTTTCTACGGGCAGCAGCGGCCATTTCGTGCATGGACGGCACGCAGGCCAGCGTTACGGCCTGGTTAACCCCACGTATGATCGCCCTGCAAATTACATCCGCCGCGGTCAGGCCCACGGTGGTGATATCGCATTCCCTGGTCCCGGTTGAAAGGACAAAAATGGTATCGCCGTCAAGCATGGTATGGCATGGGTTAATGGCCCGCGCCATGCCGTCATGCGCCATCTGCGCAACCTTGTTAGCCTGCTCCTTGGTCAAGCGCGCATTGGTGGCCACAACACCAATTACGGTGTTTCCGCCGGATTGCGCTGAATAACCGACGCCCTTTTTCATCAGCTCCGCGCTGCTGATAAATCCCCTTCCCCGCTGCTTGCGCAATCCGGCTATGATCTCGCCGGTATTCGGATCGATAACGTCCCCGAGCGCATTGACCGCGATGATAGCGCCGACGATAACTTTGCCGCAGATTTTTTCACTGGCGGTACCCAGGCCGCTCTTGGTGGCCCTGGCCGTTCCCATAAGCTGTCCGACCATTGCACCCGTCCCGGCGCCCACGCATCCTTCGGGCACACCACCACTTCCTGCCGCCACACAGGCTTTATAACCTTCCTTTATACCGGGCCTGACTTTAGCGTTACCGATGGCGAGGTCGAAGAGTATAGCTTCCGGGACGATCGGCACTCTCACGCCGGCCACTTCATAGCCACACCCTCTCTCCTCGAGATAACGCTGTACGCCGCCTGCAGCATCCAGGCCGAAGCAGCTTCCGCCGCTCAGCAATACAGCGTGTACCTTTTCCACCTGGTTCATGGGACGCAGCAAATCCGTATCCCTGGTGCCGGGTGATGCCCCCCTGACATCCACACCGCCCACCGCCCCATCCTCGCATAACACCACCGTACATCCTGTTGCCGCTTTAAGGTTGGTATAATGCCCCACTTTGATGCCGGGCACATCGGTTATCGCATTATACATACTTCCCCCTCTTGGTTGTTTCAGCTTGCCGGAGAATAGACATTTATTACAACTCGATTACTATAACAGAAATTCCCATTTCTTACCTGAGAGGCTGTGGCTCGTGCACTTTCTCCTCCGCTCTTCGCTGTGTTCAGAAAGGATCGGGCCCGTCTAGATCTCTTGCGAACTATCAGGAAATAAACTACACTTCTAAAATCCGATGGATCTTATAAAAACACTTAGCAACGTCCTTGGCGTGATCTGCATCGTAATCGGCGTTTTTCTTATACCGCTGAGCATCTGGTTTTTACGGCCGGCAATAAAAAACAGGGACAGAGTTTCCCTTGTCGTGGCGATCGTGGTCCTGGCCCTGGCCACGGTCTGCTTCATCGGGGCGTATTTTATGTTTACCAGCGGGCTGATCAAAATGGCTGAGATGTAGGACTTACATCGAGTTTTTTCAGCCGCATTAACGGCTTCCACCTCGAATCTACTGCTTTCAGCAACTTTGTCAGGAAAATCAGAATTACGGGCTGCCAAAATCAGTGAAGATCAGTTTAGACTTTTAAGAGCTTCTCTGCTTCCATCTCAGCGATATTCTTAAGTATCTCTTGATAGCGTTTCTCAGTTATAGGGTAGAAAAAGAGAATCACGGCCGCGATGATGAATATGATGGCCGGTATCGGGCCCATGAAAAGCCTGATCCCCAATTGGGCGGTCTCAGGTTGCGGCTGGACATTTGCGACGTATCCCAGAGCTTCCAGCATAATGCCCATGAGAAAGACCGCCAGCGCCTGTCCCATTTTAAATCCCCAGGTCCAGAATCCGAAAAAGGCCCCTTCCCTACGTTCCCCTGAACGCATATAGTCATACTCGATAGCGTCGGCCACCATGGCATACGGAATGGCATACGTGAAACCGAATCCGATGCCCATAAAAAACATAGTTATGAGTGTGAACGTGACCCCCTGAGTTTGCCCGCAAAAAAAGAGTATCAGCAGCATAACGGCCATGAGGACTAAGCCTGCACCATACACGAGCTTTTTACCAAGTTTCTTGCTCAGGACAACGCTGACAGGTATGAATAAAATTGCCGTTCCTATAAGCGTCAGCATAGCCCACGTAGTCGAGCTTTCTGCGTCAAGTATATATTTAAAGTAATAAATCACTGTAGCGCTGGCGATTGTAATGGCCATAAGATTCAGTATGTATGCCAGCAGAAGTACTATGTATGGCCCATTTTTAAATACCTGAGCATATGTTTGCAGGAACCCCATCGTCTTGGCTGGTTTGAGTTCGGTGGGCTCCTTGACCGTAAATATGGTGATCAATGCAGATGCAAGCATAACTCCGGCAAAGATTAGTCCCATAAGTACGAATCCCAAGTTTTTATCGGGAGCTATGGCTACTATCGGCAAGGCCAGCCCGGCCCCAAGCAGTGTTCCAACGGCGGCAAAAGCGAAGCGATATCCATTTAGAGAAGTCCTCTCGTTATAATCGGCCGTCAGTTCGGGAGCCAACGATGAGTAAGGAATGTTAACCGTTGAATATGCAGTACACAGGATCACATAAACGACAATGGCATAGATAAAGAGCGTTGTCTGGCTGATTCCCGCACCTGCGATGAGAGCAGGATTTGTAAACATTACAATCATCGCTATAAACAATGGAATCACGCCCCCGAGCATAAACGGTCTGCGCCGGCCCATCCTGGTTACGGTCCTGTCGGAGATATAGCCGATAACGGGATCATAGAAAGCATCCCAAATACGACCTACCATTAGCGCAATGCCGGCGAGTGCCGCAGCCAGGCCCACCGTGTCCGTAAGATAGTTCAGCAGCACGAATGCCGTGGCAGTCATAAACAGGTTCCCACCAAAATCGTAGATGCCGTAGCTGAGTTTCGTCCTGACTGAAAGCTTGTTATCTCCCATTTTGAACCTCTCTTGCGACGTAAGTGCCCGATAGCGCATTGCTTCAGGCTAAATGGCATAGATTAAATTTATATACTATATCACAGTTCAGTTCTCGTATGTTGACACTACTGATATACTTTAACCGGAGGTGTGCTTAATATGGAGAAAAAGAAGCCCGTCAGATCCGGGGGATTTAATAATTCACTTCCGGTAGGCGCTGAAGCAGATGTTGTCGTGGTAGGAAGCGGACCCGCAGGAATTAGCGCAAGCATAGCCGCCGCCAGAAAGGGCCTGGATGTCATCCTTGTTGAAAGGTTCCCCTTCCTGGGAGGAATGTCGACACAAATCCCGATTGCCACGTGGCCTTTGAATACCGCCGTGGAAACGGGGGAGATGGACATGCCCTATGACGGCATTGCCGGTGAAATACTAAAACGTATGGAGTCTTTGGACGCGTTAGAACTGCATACGGTCGTAGAGGACGGTATAGATAAATTCGTGCCCCTGGCCGGTCAGGATGACAGACTGGGCACAAGCAAGTGGTATTTGTTCGACCCTGAGACTCTTAAATATCTCTATTTCGAAATGTTGACCGAAGCCAAGGTGAAGTTACGGGTCAATTCTCTGGTTGTAGATACCATCGTGCGTAATAAAAAGATAGAGGCCATCGTAGTTGAGACATTAACACGCAGAGAGCTACTCAAAGCTAAGATATTCATTGATGCCACCGGCAGCGCAGACGTTGTGACCCGATCTGGTTCTCCCGCTGCGTTGGGATCGGGTGATAATGACGGCGTCCCCGCCGGCATCCTCATGCCGAACTCAACCACCTTCCGCATTGCAGGCGTGGATACCGATAACGCTGATATGTACGAAATCGCAAAAATATATGAACAACATAGACTGAAGGGTGAGATCAATGTCCCTCTCGAGGGATTATTCTGGCAGGTCGTTTGCAAGGGCGTGGTCCAGATCTTCGGTACCCGCGTGTTTGATATTAACCCGTTGGACCCTGAAAAGGCCGCTTTGGGGGAGATGGAGCAGAGACGTCAAATAAGAGATATTACGGCCTTGCTTAAGAAGGAGATTCCCGCATTCAAGGATTGCCGGCTTATTAACACCGGCGTGTCAATGGGTTTGATCGGCACCAGACGTATTAGAGGAGATTACTTCATAACTCAACAGGACATCATTGATGCTAAAAAATTTGATGATGCAATTGCCGCAGGCACTTACAGGCTTGAGGTCTGGGAACCTGATGGGACGAATATGCGTTTCAATCACCTGGTTGGCACCTGGTATACTATTCCGTTCCGCGCTTTATTGCCCAAAGGGTTGGATAACGTTATGGTGGCAGGCAGTTGCATATCCGGACAAATTATAGCTATGGCGACCTGGGTAGTAATGCCTATGTGCTATAAAACAGGCCAGGCAGCTGGAACCGCCGCCTATCTCTGCATCAAGGGAAACGAGGTCCCAAGGAATATCTCCGTTGCCGAACTCCAGAAGCTACTGCGTGAGGACGGTATCTTTCTCGGGGAAGTCGCTTCCCAAATCCATTAAAACAGCGTACCTGTCAGGGCCCCGATTCTGCGTGAAGAATATCACGGAATTGTTCTCATTATCAGCCAGAAAGACATATCGATATTCAAGAGATTACGGGTGATCTGCTGCAGGAAGTTCCTGCTGGGATTAATCACCTTAAACGACTACCATTTCAATAGACGGCGCCGCCGTCTAGGAAGATGGGATGTCCTGATATATAGCCCCCCTCATCCGAACACAGGAAAACGCACAGGTTCCCCACGTCCTGCGGGCTGCAGACTCGCCCGAACGGCAGGTTGCCGGCCAGGTCCTTCAGGTCCATGCCCATGCCTTTGACCAGGCGTGTGCCCATGTCGGTCTCAACCAGGCCGCAGGCGATGGTGTTCACCCTGATATTATGCCCCACCTCTTCCTTGGCCAGTACGGAGGAGAGCGCGTTCAGCCCCGCCTTGGCCACTGCATACGGTGCATGCCCCGCCATACAGCTGAATGGGCTGACCGAAGAAATATTGATGATATCACCGCGCTTCTGTTTCCTCAGTACGGGCAGCGCCTCCTTAATGAAATAGAAGGCGCCCATTATATGTATCTTGAAAAGCCGCTCCATCTCATCCGCATCGGTATCCGCAACAAATCTCCCACGTGATGCTATGCCTGCGTTGTTTACCAGTATATCAATCCTGCCGAATGTCTCGGTGGTTTTAGTCACAGCGGCTTTAACCTGAGCGTAATCGGTTACATCGGCTTGTATCGCCAGCGCACGCCGTCCCAGGGCGATGATCTCCGCGGCCGTGGACTTCGCAGCCGCCTCGTCGCGCCGGTAGTTGAACGCGATATCAGACCCCTCCCGGGCCAGGGCCAGTGCGATGCCCTTGCCTATGCCCCTGTCCCCTCCACTGATCAGGGCTGTTTTTCCCAATAGTCTCAAGTTGGACCTCCTGTTAAATCAATCAGCGAAAAGTGAATTATTTAAATAATACTGTCGATGTCAGACGATAACAACTTATTATATTGACATGATTATAAAATCTTTTTTTAATTGCCCGAAATAGGCGATAATATCATGCAAAGCGGTATCCACATGAACATTTTATCCAACGTGGCGGCACTGGTCATCGGCATAGCATCCATATTGACCTTCTACACGGCCCTTTTACACGTCACCCGCAAAAAGGTCAATAACACCTATAAATTCAGAATTATCCGGGACGTGATGGTCGGCATCCAATCCCTTCAACTGTGTTTCGTGGCGATGAACCTGCAGTTCGAGTATCCCTTTCTGCTGTATCCATTGCTTACGCTGCTGTTCATATCCGGCTCGCTCAATTACATACGATATTTCATGTTTTTCTACCCCGGAGGGAAAATACCCCTTCGCCTGATATTGCAGATGACCCCGGCTGCGATCATACTGGTAGCTGAAACATGGTTCTACTTTATCGATACGGGCGCAAACAAGGCCGTTGTAATCAGCATATTCACGGACCCGACCGGCAATCCGATCACACTCGTGTTCGTGGCGGGTGTAATCGTCCTGCTCGTTCAATATGTGTTGCTGCTGCGTCTCGAGTCGGGGTTCATCAACATCGCCACTATGCGTGAACCCGTTCGGGTCTCCATCGTCCTTACCCTGTTTTATATGGCGGATATCATCCTGATCACAACCGGTTTCATCCTGGCCAACAGCGCGGTCATGGATACAGGCATCTTGTTGATCGGGCTTACGGGCCTTACCTACCTGCTGTTTGAAAACAGGTATCCCCATTTTTACCAGCTCGTCGCACGGGAGGAGAAGCAACAAAAATATCGTAAGTCGCTGATCCAGGGTCTTAGCACCGATAAAATAATTCAACGCCTGCGTGAATTGATGGAGGAAGATAAGATATACCGGCAATTCGAATTAAAGCTCGATGAAGTTGCCTCCATGCTTTTCATAACCCCGCACCAGCTCTCCGAGTTTATCAATGACCACATCGGCATGAATTTCTCGAGTTATGTAAACAACTACAGGGTGGAGGAGGCCAAGGCGCTCCTCATCAGCAACCCGGACCAGAGCGCCCTGTCCATCGGACTTGAGGTGGGGTTCGGCTCCAAGCCTTCGTTTAATACTATCTTCAAGCAGAAAACCGGTATGACCCCCCTGGAGTACAGGAAAAAGGGTTCAATATTATAATTCTTAACGACAGCCGGCCGTTTTTCTGTTATTTTTCCTCCGATCAACAGTGAAATCCCATCGGAGGAGATTATGACTGAAGAAACGTTTATACCGGATTGGACCAAGGACCCGCCTGCGCCGGGTTCATACAGGTCCATTGTCAAAATTGGGAGGCCTGACCAGATCAAGCTGCCGTCACCGGAGTACTTCCACCTCATTCAAAAGGAACTCAAACTTGACAGGAAATATTTTGAAGACCGGTGCGATGGCAACCAGCGGCTGGGACCGGTGCCAGCATCCAATGTCGACACCGGCGCAATTCAAGCATTCATTGAAATGGTCGGAAGTGAGAATGTCCAGGCGGATGATTTTAACAGGGTCAAGTACAGTTACGGGAAATTGCCCGAAGAGACCTTTCCCCTCAAGCGCGGCAAGCTCCACGAAATAACCGGGGCGGTTGTGCATCCGCGCGACAAGGAAGACGTCAGGAAGTTGGTGGGCTTCTGCAACGAAAAGAAAATCCCTATATACGTGTACGGTGGCGGCTCCGGAACGACCAAGGCACTGCTGCCCGAGAAAGGTGGAATCACTTTGGTGCTCAACACGCACATGAATAAGGTGCTGGAGGTCAATGAGCTGAACAGCACCAGCCGTGTACAGGCCGGCTGCATGGGCCCTCAATACGAGGAAGCCCTGAATAATGCGCCCCAGCGATATCATACCGTCCACCGCTTCACCGGCGGACATTTTCCCCAGTCCTGGGAATTGTCCAGCGTGGGCGGATGGGTGGTGACCAGCGGCAGCGGGCAGGCTTCCACTTACTATGGTGAACCTGTAAACCTCGTGCTGAGCGTGGAAGTGGTGACACCGCGCGGAGTCATCAATACTATCGATTATCCCAGCACGGCCACCGGTCCCAGGGTGATAGACATGTTCAAGGGTAGCGAGGGGGCCTTCGGTGTTGTGGTGGAGCTTACCATGAAGGTATTCCGCTTCATGCCGGAAAACAGAAAGTATTTTAGCTATATCTTCCCCACCTGGCACAAGGGGATCGACGCAGCCAGGGAGATCTGCCAGGGCCAGTTCGGCCTGCCCGCGGTGCTCAGGATCTCGGATGCCGAGGAGACCGACCATGCCTTCCAGATGTACCCGCAGAAACCGGCGGTTGAGTGGTTCCTCGGGGCGTTCGGATTGAAGCGTGGCCGACGATCGATCTGCATGGGCATTATCGAGGGAGACAAAGATTTCGCCAAACTGGTGAAAAAGAAAATGAATGCTATAGCCAAAAGCTATGGCGGGCTGAGCATAGGCGGCAGCGGGGCAAAGACCTGGGAGAAGGAAAGGTACCTTTCCTTCCTTATAGGCGAGACTATTTCAGATTACAATATACTGCTGGACACGGTTGAAACCCCGGTCCGCTGGGACAATGTACACCATATACACGACTCGGTCATGGCCTATGCCCATTCCGTGCCGGGCACGATGTGCATCAGCCACGCGTCCCATTTCTACCCTTACGGCACGAACCTGTATTTCATCTTCGGCATCAAGGGGAGCGTTGAAGACTATATAAACTACCGGAACGGCCTGGTGGACGCCATGGTCAAGGCGGGCGGGACACCCAGCCACCACCACGGCGTGGGCAGGCTGATGAACCAGTGGATGGAGTCCTTCCTGGGTAAACAGGAGATGGATGCCCTGCGGGCCATGAAAAAGCATTTCGATCCCAACAATATCATGAACCCTGGTGGAACATTAGGGCTGGACATCCCGGAGAGCATAAAGAGATAAAAGGCTGTTTCATATCGGGCATGTTCCCCGATGAGATGAGCTAACCGAAGTTGTAGGAGTAATAAAGTGAAAAGGTTCATCGAAAGCCACAACAACGCGACCTACGATATCATTGTCATCGGCGGCGGGATCACGGGGGCGGCGGTGGCATACGAGGCGGCTTCACGGGGCCTATCCGTGGCGCTGGTGGAAAAAGGCGACTTCGGCGCTGCCACATCGTCTGCAACTTCCAAATTGATACACGGCGGCCTTCGTTACCTGGCCAACTTAGAGCTTGGCATAGTCCGCGAATCCCTCAAGGAACGCAGGGTCCTGGAGAATATAGCGCCCAACTTCGTCTATCCCATACCATTCATCTTGCCTACGTATAATAATTCGAAAGACAACCAGTGGATCCTCGAGCCGGCCATGATCATCTACGATTTATTGTCTTACGACAAGGGTTTTACCTGGGACAGGGCGAAGAGAATACCCCGGCACCGGCACCTGTCGCGCAACAGAGTGCTCGAACTGGAGCCGGTAGTAAAGGCCGAGAGGCTCACCGGCGGGATTATGTTTTACGATTGCGCCAGCATCATTCCGGAGAGGCTTACCCTGGCCTTTATCAAGTCGGCTGTGAAATTCGGGGCGGATGTATCCAACTACTCAAAGGTGGAGGATTTCACCAGGGAGCCGGGGAGGATAACGGGCGTGGTAGTCCGCGACCTGTTAAACGGCAAAACGGTCGAGATCCGGGGTAAGATGACCATCAACTGCGCCGGGCCGTGGGCTGACCTGGTCCTTGATGTTGCCGGCGGCAAACCAGGTTCCCAGCACGTGAGGAGGTCCGAGGGGATTCACGTTATCACCCGGAGCCTGACCAGGAAGTACGTTGTCGGAGCGCTCACCCCCAATGGAAGGCACTGCAATATCCTACCCTGGCGCGGACACTCGCTCCTGGGGACGACCGACCAGGAGTTTACGGGCAATCCCGATAATTACAGGGTAACCAGGAAGGCCATCGAGGATTTCCTCAACGAGATAAACCTGTCTTTCGGCGACAGCGAGCTGGTTAAATACTCCGACATCAAGTATGCCTACGGCGGGCTGCGCCCTCTTGTCGAGGAGGAGACCGTGGACGTATATAAGACTTCCAGGAAATACGAGATTTACGACAACGCGGACGACGGCCTCCAGGGCTTGATCACGGTGGAGGGTGGCAAGTATACCACCAGCAGGAACCTGGCGGAAAACGTTCTGAAGACCGTTATGAATAAATTCGGCAGGGATTACAAAAAATCTATTACAGCACGGAATTATCTGGCCGGCTGCGATATCAAGGATATGGACGCCTTTATCTACTCGGCAAAAATCTCCAGCAGCGATTTCAGCGAGACCGCTGTTGATTACCTTGCCCGCATCTACGGGTCGGAGTTCAACGATGTAATGCAGATCGCCCGCAGCGACAAAAAGTTCGCCGAACCTCTCAACGCCGACGGTGAGATGCCCGCGCAGGCGCTTTATGCGGTCAAAAATGAGATGGCCCGTACCCTAACGGACATTTTACTCAGGCGCACGGGCATCGGTACGCTGGGTAACCCGGGATCGAAAGCCCTGGAGACCGTAGCTGGGATAGCCGCACGGGAGTTAAAGTGGGATGCGGCAAGAGTTGATAGTGAACTGGAAAAGGCAGCAAAGGCTCTCTCCGTACCAAAATAAGTGGACTGCAGATATTCAAGCAACCTGCTGTTTTCATCGGATTTACCCCCCCCCATTAAGGCTGCAACGTCAGGACCTGCGTCAGGTCCCCTGCAGAAAGGAAATGCGTCTTCACCTGCCGCCCGTTCGCCCACATCTGAGCAAGGTCGCCGTAGTACGGGCTTAAGAACAATCCCGACTGCCCGGGCGGGCTCATAATCGTCGAATTCTCAAGGTCGGACATGTCCACCACCAGCCTGATAACCCCTCCGGAATCCATCGCGTAAGGGTTCTTGCTGTCCCATGCCCCCGAGTTTATCGTGTAATCGTCGCCGTTTACCGGGATGGGGCTCAGGTTATAGAATGACAACTTACTCCCGAGGGGATGTTTGAATGTCATCTGGTGGACCTTTCCCCACTCCCACGTTGAGTGGTCCTGTCCCAACCTTGCCGACAACTCCTTCACGGCGTCTTTCATACTCTTCCTGATCATATCGTCGCGGGTTTCCCTGATATCGGCGGTCGTAACGTCATCGAAAATGGGGTTATCGTTGTCTTTTACCGCCTTGATAAGAATCCTGTCAGGTATATAAACCTGGTAATCCTGAATGAGCTCCGCCGTCAGCTTGGCACCGATCTTGTTTTCGAGCGTGTTCTGTATCATGTGTTTATAGAACGAGTTGAAAAGCGTGGCTGCCGGGCTCTTGATGTTGGCCGAATAATCCCATTCCTTAAATAAGGCCAACTCCCGCTTCAGGTCGTCCGAACCGCCGCAGGCTGCCAGGACGAGGGGCACCCAGTCCTGGGCCTCAACCGAAACATTGTCCAGCTGCATCTTCCTGATCTCGTCGAAAGTGAACTTATCTTTACTATTGACTATCTGGTCGAAACGCAGGGCGCGCTCGATCATCCAGTAATTGGTGATATGGTAGTCGGTTTTCTTCGGGACGTTATTGAAGGACGCCACGTACCCCTGGCCGGGATTTAGATCGTAGGGAAGCTTGTCGAAGGGGACATAGCCGGTCCAATCGTATTTGCCCTCCTCACCCGGCACGGGTAAAGTGCCGTCGCCCGCCTTCCGTATGGGCGGCGTCGCCATATACTGGTAACCTATATTCCCATAAATGTCGGCATAGCCGAAATCGAGTGTAGGTGTGTGCACCACGCTTAATGCCTGCCGGAACTCATCGAAATTCCTGGCTTTATTCAGTGCGACGAAACCTTCCATGATGCCGAGGTGCGGCTGAAGTCCGAGCCACATCATGGCGCAGTTGGCGGGTGCCCGCGGCATCACGTCGGATATGATGGGGCCATGCCGTGATATCCTGACCCGCAGTTTCTCCTCCCTCACCCCATCTTTACCTTTGATCTTGATGGTCTCTTCAACCATTTTGAAGTCCTTGTAGCCGTCTTCGGTCAGGTATTGATCCGGGTTGACAGGGTTAATCTTTTCGACAAAGAAATCCATCTCATCGCCCCGTCCGTTGGTAGTGCTCCAGGCGAAATACCGGTTCAATCCCAGTACGTTGATCAAGGGGACACCTGGAATGGAACCTCCCATGACATCATAGTCGCCACCCTTCAGGTGGACCAGGTAGAAAAGCGCAGGTATGGTGGGCGCCAGGTCGGGGCTGCCGGTGAAAACGGCTTTGCCCGAGGTAGTACGCTGGCCGGAAAAAATCATCCAGTTGCTGGCGGGAAAATCCAGTGGAAACGGGCTGTCGATACCGCCGCCCCCGCTGGAAGCTGATGCAACCAACCTTATGGCACGATCAAAACCGGATACAGCAGGCGGCGTCTTGCCGTCCCTGGGAGATACGGTGGGCGCATCGGCGGGCACAACGGGGATAATGCTATTAAGTACCTCGCTGCCCGCGGCCGCGCCGATCTGGTTAAGTATGAGCTCCGTGTCCTTGGAACGGTTCAGGCTGTAGGCCATGAGGATCCCGCAGACCATGGTATCCTGGGGCTTCCAGGCCTGCGGCTTGAAACCCAGGATGGTGTACTCGCTGGGAAGGAACCTGGCGTTACCGATGTAGGTATTTACGCCCCGGGTGTAATCGTCGACAATTTTCCTGGCGCCGGGGTCCATATTCTCATACTCGGCTTCCGCGGCCCGGTAGAAACCCACGGTCCGGAAGAACTTGTCGGTATCGAGCATCATATCGCCCAGCACCGTCGAAAGCTCGCCCCTTCCCGCAAGGCGCGTCATATCCATCTGGAACATTCGCTCGCGGGCGGTGATATACCCCTGGGCGAAAAAGAGGTCGTCCTCGTTCTGCGCGAAGATGTGTGGAATGCCGTGCTCATCGGTGCGCACCTCAACAGGCGCCGACAGGCCGGCGACCGTCTCCGTTCCGCTGTATGACGGCTGAGGAAGCTTGAAGACAACCTGTATGGCCACCACGACTATTATGACCAGAACCAGCACGATGCTCAATGCGATGATCAACGCTCTGCCTTTTTTCGATTTCACCTATCCACCTCCAATAATTAGTCGCCCTTATATAAACAACCGTATCCGGTTTATTTAGTATCGATGCTTTTGTTTGCAGCCGGGAAGACGTCCAGCATCACGTAGGCCTGCATAGCAGCCGGCAATTTAGCGGTTGCCGGGATGGAAAGCGTCACGGACTTGAGATTCCCATCTTTATCCGATTCGACAGAGGTATTGGCCAGATAGTCCATGTAAACGGCCTCATTGCTCTGCGGGTCTACCAGCAGCAGCGCCGCGCGGTGTTGTGACGCCGGGTATGAGGCGCCGGGATCAAGGGAGAATCCCGCCGTAACCTGCGCGGGTGCTTTCCCGTCCGAAGGCTGGAAGCTGATCCCCTTCACGTGTATACCCTGCGGCACTTGGTTGGCGGCGCCGTCGTAGGGTCGCGTTACGTATGTGCCCGATACCAGCAGTTTCTGGTACCAGTTGTTAGCCAGCCCGGCGATCACCATGTATGGCCCAAAGGTGGGTATACCCAGCGTGTCGGTGTCCGCGAAGGCGGCTGCATAGGATGACCTGCCATCGGCCGTTAGGCGTCCCCTCAGCTCGAACAGGTTGAAAGGTATCATGATACCGGTGATGGCCATGGGGAAGTTGCGGTTCTGTAATATGAAATCGGCCCCCCGGTAGCGGCCGTTAAGCGGTATGGCGAAATCGCTGGAAGCATTGGACACCAGCTGTCCTTTATCGTCATGCATGGCGCCAATGGCCCAGAGTACGAATTTTCCCTCCCTGCTGGAATCGGGAGACGTTATAGCTACCGGACCTATCAGCCAGTCGATATAGTCGAAGCCGATCTGGTTTAAACTGGGCAGCATTGTGGGTATGGGCGCCGCCAGTCTCGTCCATTCCAGACCGGTCACATTATCGGCAGAGATGCCGAGAGGCAACCCGCCTTCAGCCGCGGCAGCCCGGAAATTGAACTGCCCCTGGAAGTTGCCTGCCTCGGATCCGCCCAGGGTCATATTTCCCACCCTCCAGCCGTCCGTATAGTATTTACCACGGATGTTCAACCGGTAGTCCTGTCCCGGTGTGAGAAAATCCTTCGGTCTGATGTAGATATAATGCCCGTCAGCCGAGTGGTCCACATCCAGGGAGACGTCCGGCTCGATCTCAGCCACCAGTGCGTCCTGCGGGCAGCCTACCGGACTGTCGCAGAGCCGTGCGTTGACGGTCTCCCCACCTTTGCGCACGACCAGGCGCAGCGCGATCATGGCTGAGGGCGGCAGCGTATCAGGGAACTCGTTGAGCGTGTTGCCGCCCGGCGTGACATAGTAGAGCGCGCAGACATCGTCGGGGAAGGGCTGTGCAGAGGCGCAGCGTACATCATTGGCTCTCAGGCAGTAGTCGTAGGGAACATACCAGACCTGCCCGTGCTCTCCACCGATATAGACGCCGGTCTTGCCCAGGGAGGGAGAGCCGTTGAGGTCGTTACGGTCGCGCAGCTCGTCTACGGCAGAATTGGTGTTAAAGGCCCAGCGCAAGCTGCCGTCCGAGTTAATCGCGTACAGTTTGCCGTTGCCGCAGCCGAAGTAGATGATGCGTCCATCGCCCGAAGGCGCCAGACCTACCACGGGGGAGGAACGGATGACGTCACCGGTGTCGTATTTCCAGATCAGCGAGCCGTCCGGCTTGATCGCATACAGCGTCCCGTCCGCAGAGCCGAAGTAGACGGCCGTGGTATTGCCGGCCTCATCGCAGTCCAGTGCGGCCGAAGAGTAGATATGGTCCCCCGTGCCGAACTTCCATTTAACATCGCCCTTTTTCGGGTCGAGCGCATACAGGTTGCTATCGAATCCGCCCATATACACCGTGCCGTCCGAGCCCACCGCGGCCGATGCCGCGATAAATCCCAGCGTGCGGGTGCGCCACAGCTCTTTGCCCTCCGGACTGACACCCCTGATGTAGGTATCGAGCGAGCCCCAGAAGACGGTACCGTCATCGGCGAAGGCGGCCTGGGACCAGTTATTGCTGGCGGTCTCGTAGGTCCACTTGAGTGTGCCGTCTGGATTGATAGCGTAGTAGTTGAAATTGGTATTGCCGGCATAGAGGGTGCCGTCCGGTCCTATTGCAACATTCCCCTCGAACCAGCGGTTATAGCTGACACCCGGCCGCAGTTCCGCCTCGAAGGTCCATATCTTACGCTGGTCCATTGGGACATCGTCGGTGCGGAAGCGGTACATCTTGCCGTCGCCCGAGATAAATGTTATGGCGGAATAGCCCGCGGCAGGATCGAAGGCGCTGAGCGCGCCGGCCGAGTCGATGATCTCGCCCGTCTCGTATTTCCACTTAAGCGTGCCGTCAGGATTGAGCGCATAGAAATAGTGGTCGGCGGACCCGACATAGATAGTGCCGTTATCATCGATGACAGGCGTTGAGAAAATACCCTTGCCCGTTTGAAACATCCAGGGCTCTTCCCCCTCCACATATACAGCCCGAATCGAGCTGAACCCTGTATTGCGCGTATCATGGCGGAAGGTAGGCCAGGGTGATCCGGCCTGGGTCGCACTTGCACTATCAATAATAATTGAAGGCGTTGGCGAAGAAGCGGCGGGCGGCTGGCAGGCCGAGACCAGGGGGGTTATCAGGAGCATTACATAGGCAAGACTCAACAACAACCTATACACATTCTTCATAGCGACTAAGTGTAAATCGGTCGGCTTCCCAAGTCAATCAGGCGAGGGAATGTAGACGATTAGGATACGCATGGCTGTGATCGGCAGACAGATATTTTCAGCCTGGACGACTGATAATTGCAAACAGGCTGCTAAAACGGGTATATTATTTGCTACTTTATTCCTATAAGCCTATTCAGGTTATCTTTGCATTGGGGGGGACGCATATGAAAATGCTCAAGAGAGCCTTGCCTGTTGCGAGCATCCTGGCAGTGCTGCTTTCTCTGTTGTCGCCGGCTACGCCCGTATCCGCCGATTCAAGTCATACATGGGATAGCAAGGCCGATTTCGACGCAGGCGTTTTAATCCAGGTAAACACATCCAGCAGCCCCGGCGATGTGGTGCTGGCTACCTACCTCAACACGGGAACCGGGGCGTTTGACGCGGGCGACATCAGCGATACGTATACAACCGACTGGCGCAAGGGCGCAGTCACACAGCGCAGCAACGCCGGCAACAATATTGTTTATGTCGATACCCCCGCCGGGCGGTTTTTCGTCGGAGACGAGGTCCTTATCATCCAGATGACGGGCACGGGCGCGGGAAACTGGGAGACGCAAATCGTCCAGGCGGTGAACCCGGGACAGCTCGAGCTGACAGCAAACCTGTCAAACACTTATTACAAGGATGGAAACAGCAAATCCCAGGTGATCATGGTCCCCCAGTTCCGCGAAATGGACGTTTTAAATGGGGGAGTTGTAACCTGCGATCCCTGGGATGGGTCTACCGGGGGCATCGTCTTTTTCAGATCTAACAGCACTGTCACAGTGGAACCCGGAGGGCGAATCGACGTTTCGGGGATGGGACTTCTGGGAGGCCCGGGCGGAGATGGAGGCGGCGGGGGAAAAGGAGGAGATCCCGGTTCAGGTGCGAGTATTTACAAAGATGGTCACGATGGAGATGTTTCGGGGCTGGGCGGCAGAGGCGGAACAGCTGTTTGCTGCTGTGGGAGAGGCGGCGACGGTGCATTGCAGGGCCACCGGGGCGACGGAGGCAGTCACGGGTCAACCGGTCAGGGCATCGGTGGAGGTACTTCAAATCACGGCGGCACCAACGGAAGCAGTAACGACCTCTCCCTGTTGCAGGCCGGCGGCGGCGGCGGCGGCGGCAGCGGAGGCAGGGGAGGCTATGGCGGCGGCGGCGGCGGCGGCGGTGGTGGCGGTGATATAGGAGACGGTACCGACGGTACCGCAGGAGCCAAGGGTGGCGCCGGTGGAAGCGGAGGCAGAGGCGGTCATGCTGCGGGAGCGATTATTATTTTTGCCAGGGCCATTGTGGTGAAGGGAAATATCACTGCCAACGGATGGACGGGGCACACCGGGGGCAGCGGAAGCAGCGGACATAACAGTCACCCAGATGATACGGATCACAGTGAGGGTGGTGAGGGGAGCTATGTCTGTTCGGGCAGCGCAGGTGGCGGCGGCGGCGGATCACAGGGAGGATACGGTGGGAATGGAGGAAGCGGCGGCTCTGGAGGGACTATCTGGCTTGCCGCCGATAATCTGACCCTGGGCAATACACTTGTGGAGGCGGATGGAGGCCCTGGAGAAAATGGTGGCCATGGCGGCGGCCCTGGCCACGGCCAGGAAGGAAATGTGGGGGGTGATATGGCGGGGGTATGGTGTGAAGGTAATGACAGCGATGATGGCCCCAGAGGCCCTCACGGCCCTAGCGGTGAGACCGGCGGCGAAGGCGGCCCGGGCGTAATCCGCCTGGATTACATCACTATGTCGGGAACTACGGATCCCCTACCGAGCTATCTATCAGGCCTTTACTATACCAGCGGGACCATTGCCTCGGATGTCTGGGACACGGGATGGCACACGGACGTGTGGAGGAATCTGAGCTGGCAGGAGACGCTGCACCGCAATACCGATATCGGCTTCGAGGTCAGGGCCAGCGACACCCTATTTAATAAAAACGACGCAACACCGACCTGGATCCCGGTCGGCAGCAGCAGCCCGGTTACCTCGGGCCTGCCCACGGGGCAATACATGCAGTGGCGTGCAACCCTGACGTCCGACCATGATTTTACGCCGGTCCTGCACAGCGTATCTGTAGAGTACGGAGACGCACCCATAGTTACTACCCAGCCGGCCACTAATATAACTGCGACATCGGCAACACTGCGCGGCAACCTGGTTTTTCTGGGGGCGCACAGCACCGACGCCGACGTCAATTTTCAAATGTCGGATACTCCCGGAGGACCTTACCACGATGTTTGCGCTGCACAGTATCTGTCGGCCCCCGGCGATTTCCATATGGACATTGCCGGATTCTCCCCTGGCACAACTTATTACTACCGGTCAAAGGCTGTCAGCGATTACGACGGCACAAGCTACGGCAATGAGGTGAGCTTCCGCACATCCACGATGCCGCCGGCAGTCACAACCAATGCCGCCGGCTCCGTAACTACCTCTTCAGCCGTCCTGAACGGCGCGCTGCTATCCCTGGGCTCCGCTGCTACGGTAAACGCATATTTCCAATGGGGGACCACGCAGGGCGGGCCCTACCACAATACCACTGCAGCGCAGGCTATGACTGCCGCCGGGCCCTATGACTATTCTCTGTCCGGATTATCGCCCGATACCACCTATTATTTCAGGGCCGTCGCAGACGGAGGCATAGACGGCACGGCTTACGGTGTCGAGATGAGCTTCACCACGGCCAAAATCCCTCCGTCGGTAACAACAGGGGCGGCCACATCCATAACCGCCGGCTCGGCCACTCTTAACGGAGACCTGGCCAAACTAGGCACTGCAACCACGGTGAATGTATCGTTTCAATGGGGGACAACCCCCGGCGGGCCATATCCCAATTCAACAACACCCCAGGCCAGGACCTCCGCCGGCTCTTTCTCCGCCGGTCTGGCCGGCTTATCGGGGAAGACAACTTATTATTTCAGGGCCATGGCGGATGGAGGGATACATGGCACCAGCTACGGCGCCGAGAGAAGTTTCACGACCGCAATAGTGCAGCCTTCGGTGGATACTCTGGGGGCTACATCCATAACCTCCAGCTCTGCTTTGTTAAACGGCAACCTGACATCCCTGGGCACTGCAAGCACGGTGGACGTAACATTCTGCTATGGCCTTCACCCGGGTGAATTCAACCACCTGGCCTGGCAGACGCTGAGCGCCCCCGCGGATTTCCAGGCCACTCTCGACGGCCTTGCACCCGACACCACCTACTACTTCCGGGCCACCGCGGAGGGGGATGGCAGCAGCGTCGACGGCGCCGAGCTTACCTTCCACACCTCCAAGACCCCGCCTTCGGTGTCCACCAATGAGGCCACCGACGTTACCGACTCCTCTGCAACACTTAACGGTACGCTCCACTCGCTGGGCTCGGCTCCAACCGTGAATGTCTCCTTCCAGTACGGTACGACCTCCGGCATGTACAGCAACGAGACTCCCGCTCAGGCTTTGGGCGCCCCGTCCGACTTCGACAGTGACCATGACCTGGCCGGACTATCTCCCGGCACCACTTACTACTACCGCGCCAAGGCTAACGGCGGAGTACACGGCATAGCCTATGGGACTGAGCATGTCTTTACCACGGGGCACACTCCCCCCTCGGTCACCACCGGCGCAGCCAGTAACCTGACCACTAACTCCGCCACCTTGAACGGCAACCTGACTGCAACTGGCACGGCTGCCACGGTCAACGTTTCCTTCCAGTACGGCACCACTCAGGGCGGCCCTTACCCCGATTCGACTACCCCCCAACCGAAGACAGCGACAGGGGCCTTCCACTCCAACCTGACCGGCCTCACCCCCTATACCGTGTATTACTACCGGGCCAGGGGAGACGGTGGCGCGTCCGGCACCGGCTATGGTGATGAAGGTTCGTTTCGTACGGGTATGTTCCCCCCTTATGTTGAGACGCTGCCGGCTACCGACACAACCGGCATAACATCCAAGCTGAACGGCAACCTGCGCAACCTGGGCTCAGCCAACACGGTCAATGTTTACTTCGAATACGGCACCACGCAGGGAGGCCCCTATCCCGATTCAACAACGCCCCGGGCCAAATCCACAACCGGCACATTTGCTGCTGACCTTGATGGCCTGATACCCGGCGTCACCTATTACTACGTTGCGAAGGGAGACGGCGGCTCGTACGGAGTCGGCACCGGCGCCGAGATGGCTTTCACCACTTCCAGGCAACCGCCGTCGGTGACCACCGATGCTGCCGGAGGCATCAGCGCAGATTCCGCTACCCTGAACGGCAACCTGACCAACCTGGGAAGCGCGCCCACGGATAATGTATCGTTCCAGTGGGGAACGTGGCAGGGTGGACCTTATCTTTATTCAACTCCGCAGCAAGCCAAGGCGGCGACGGGACCCTTCCAGGCCGGTCTCACAGGCCTGCACGGCGATACCACCTATTACTACAGGGCCAAGGCGGATGGAGGCATCTACGGCGCGGCCTATGGAGAGGAGCAGAGCTTCACCACCTTGAATGTTCCTCCGTCGGTAGAGACCGACAACGCTACCGCCGTAGGAGCTACCTCCGCCAGGCTGAACGGCTTCCTGGACTCCACGGGTACGGCGCCGTCGGTGGAAACCTGGTTTGAATACGGCACAACTCCCGGCTTATATACCAGCAGCACAGCACATGAGACGATGGACTCACGCGGATTCCTGCAGGCTGCTGTTAGCGGACTGACACCTCTCACCACCTATTATTACATAGCGGTGGCCGATGGCGGAGCGCACGGCACAGATCAGGGCGATGAGTGCAGCTTCACCACCGGCGCAACGCCGCCTTCGGTGTCCACCGGCGGCGCCACAGCGGTCGGCGACGATTCGGCCACGCTCAACGGCGACCTGCATTCCTTGGGCACCGCCGCCACTGTCAATGTTTCCTTTCAGTATGGCACCACGTCCGGCCGATACGGCAACGAGACGCCCCTGCAGTTGATGAACGACCCGGGCCCCTTCAATGCCAACCTGGTGGGATTGCACTCCCACACCACCTACTACTACCGGGCCAAAGCGGACGGAGGCGAGCATGGTATCAGTTACGGGACGGAGCACTCCTTCACCACCAATGCCGATCCGCCTTCAGTAACGACCGACGCCGCTACACATATGACCACCGACACCGCCCGTTTAAACGGCGACCTGACAGGCCTGGGCACTGCTACCACGGTTAATGCTTCCTTTATTTACGGTACGACGGCGGGAGGCCCCTATCCCAACTCCACAACACCACAGGCCATGACCGCAATCGGTGGTTTTCATTCGTATCTCACAGGATTGTCCCCCTTCACAACTTACTATTTCAAGGCCAAAGCGGACGGCGGCGCCTACGGCACGAGTTACGGCGCTGAGGATCACTTCACCACCAACCGCCTGCATCCCATTGTGGAAACGGGCGGCGCCATCGACGTCATGACCAACGCCGCCATACTCACCGGAGACCTCTACCTGATGGGCAGCGCCTCCACGGTCAATGTGTTATTTGAGTGCGGGACCGCGCCGGGAACCTATACATGGGAAACATTACCGCAGCCTATGACCACCCCTGATGCTTTTCATGCGCAATTGCTGGGGCTGACTCCCGACACCACCTACTACTTCCGCGCCAAAGGAGACGGCGGGGAGCACGGCATCGGCTACGGCCAGGAGATGGCCTTCACCACCGGCGCTCATCCGCCGATTGTAGCCACCGTCGACGCCGCTAATATAGACGCTGATTCCGCCATGCTGAGCGGCGATCTGCTGGACCCGGGCAGCGCCCGGACAGTGAATGTACGCTTCGAGTACGGCACCAGGCAGGGCGGTCCCTACTTCAACGCTACCGCTCCGCAGGCGATGTCGGCCGCCGGTGATTTCCAGGCGGCAGTTACCGGCCTGAGCCCGCTGACCGTCTACTACTACCGCAGCAGGGCTGACGGCGGCATCTACGGTACCGGCTTCGGGGCTGAGAAAAGCTTCATCACACCCAGTGAGCCCCCCACTGTTACCACGGAGGGCGCCTCCTCGGTCACCACAAGCTCGGCGACACTCAACGGCAACCTGACCTCCCCGGGCAGGGCCGACACGGTAGACGTGTCATTCCTGTGGGGCACGACATCGGGAGGACCTTACACCAATACGACGGCGCCACAGGCGATGACAAGCGCCGGGGTTTTCAGCGCCGGCCTGACCGGACTCTCCTCCGGGACAACTTATTACTTCGTGGCACAGGCCAACGGCGGAATTTTCGGCACAGCTTACGGCGTCGAGAGGAGCTTCACCACTGCAACCATACCCCCGCCGGCTCCCGGGTCTCCACCACATCAGGGCTCATCGGGCGGAATGACATCGTCCACCATACCGCCGATTCTGCCGGTCTCACTGCCCAACGTCGTGGTGCAGAGCGCCTCGCTGTCGGCAGGCAGGGTTGCGCCGGGCGATCCCGTCGAGATAACCGCCACCGTGGCCAACAGGGGCACGGTCAACGGCAACACGGTGATAAAGCTTTACGTCAACGGTCATGAGACGTCAGTCCGCAGCGTAACACTGGAGAGCGGCAAGAGCAGGAAGATAGTCTTCACCACGGTACAAAACCAGCCGGGTACCTACACGGTTTACGTCAACGGCGTGCAGGCGGGCAGCTTCGTGGTGAACGAGTATATCGATCCCGACATCGTACTCTTCATCAGCATGGCGCTGATACTGTGCTCCCTGATGATGGGTGTTGTATACGTGTGGAGGAGGCGCCAGCAGGTATACTGACGCCCCCAACCGAATGTCTTTGTTTAGAACCAGTGATAATACTGCACCAGCAGCATGATGCCCTGGATGATGAATATAATAGCCACCAGCGCGTTCAACACTCCGGGATTTACCATCACGATGATGCCGAAGAGCAGAGTAAGCGCGCCTACTACCAGGGGCAGCCCGAAGGCGAAACCTGATGCGATCACCTGTCCAATTCCCAGTATGATCAGGTATATCCCCACCACGTAGTTCAGTATCCGCGGTATGATCAGGATGACGATACCGGCGATTATGGCCAGTATTCCCCAGAGCCAGACGCCGGCGATGCACCAGCCGATACCGCTGATAATCAACGCGGCGGCGATCAGGTAGTTCACGATGCGGGGGATGATCAGGATGACAATACCGATCAGCAGCAGGATGATCCCTAACGCTGGACCGCCGGCAGGTAAGCCAAATGTTAACCAAGCCATCTTACACCTCCTTTTCTATATAATACCTTAATTTCGCACGATATCAAGGGCTGCCTCAATGTCGTAGGACCCCACTTTTTTCGCCCTGCGGGACAGACCTCGATGCTGATGCCGTGGTTATAACAGGCGAAGCGTTCGTGCAGCAGCCCGGACAGGTGGCCCTGAACCCAAACGTGTCTGCTGTCGTCCGGTATGGTCTTACGTATCACTTTGACAATCTTATTCTGCATTTCGATCTAATAGATTCTCTCGTCGCGCCGGAAATAGGATTACCTCCGGGGGAACAGCTGATACAATACAGTTATTCGAGTATTGGGAGGGTTCAAAGCAATTATCTTCGACAACCGGGACATTGATTTATTTCCGATATGGCGAACGAGCAGCGATAAAATCATCCGTTTTTTGAAATGGCACTGAAAATCTGAGCAGACCGGCGCCCGGTTACAGCCCCCGGCCACGGCCGCAATATTGTTGCCGGACGTACTCTTTTTCCCAGATTCCCCGATAACTTTTCTCAAGTTGCTCGCCGTAATCGATAAGCTTTTTATGGTAGCGCTCGTCGGCTGACGATCTGTCTGCGCCCTCATCCTCGGGCTCCGGTTTGAACTGTTCAATCATCCGCTGAAACATGGCGTGGTGATCGCGGAAGGGGCAAGGGCGCAGCCAGTCACCATCCTTCGTCAGCTCCGGAGAAGAGTACCCATAATCGCGCTGCCACTGCCTGATCGCCTGAAAAAACGGCAATCCCCATATATCGTTCAGTGTTTTGCCTTCGGCGTAAATGTCATTAATATTGCAGGCTGCATACGGAACAAATACGCAGGGCATTACCTTGCCATCCCAATCGATATAAAAATATCCCTGTTCGCGACCTGCGCTAATGCATCCGCCTATCATCGTGCCATGGTTCCAAAAATCGATCAGGAACAGTTTTTTCCCTTCCACCATGTCCCAGCATCTACGCCGGAATTCAACGCGCTGCCCGGGTCCGGGCATGATATCGAAATCAGGATTCCGCCCTATGGGCACGTACTGGAAATAGAAGGAGTAGAATGCGCCCTGCTCTTCAAAGAAAAAATCCAGGAATCGATCCGATAATATCTCTTCACCATTGGTAGCTGTGGCGGTGACCGCTATGCCGAAAGGCACACCTGCTGTTCTCAGGTATCTCATCGCATCCAAAACTCTGTTGAAAACCCCGTCGCCGCGCCGGCTGTCCGTGCTACCCCGCATGCCCTCCACCGACAGAGCTGGAGTAAGATTGCCCAACCTGCCCATGCGACCGGCTACGTCCCGGTCGATCAGAGTACCGTTGGTAAACATCAAAAAAAGCAGGTCCGGATGCTTTTCCACTATATCAAGCAAATCCTTCCCCTCGGATTCATACAGCAGCGGCTCTCCACCCGAGAAAACGACAAGGTGGATGCCCCAAGAATTTTTAGCATCCGCTATAAGGCGGTCGACGACGGTCCAACTGAGCTTCTTATCCGCCTGGCCTGAGTCGGCGTAGCATCCGCTACAGCTCATGTTGCAGGCATGACCGGGGCTGATAGTAATAAATCCGGGTGGCTGACACTCATATACCTGTTTGAACTGCCGCATGGCGGGCCGCCTGTTCATCGGGGTCAGCAGCGCTTCCGCCCACAATTTCATAACCGGGCCGAGAACGCGTTTAGATACAATCTTTTTTCTCAACGCCCTATCAACAGATTGCAGAACGGCGCGCGCCATTAAATAGCGCTCTCTCTCGATGGTCCGGCATCTATTTGAACTTTTATTGGACGGTTTCAACCTGCGGTCGACAGCACGCTCAATGATATGCAGAAGGACATTGCGGGTCATGTTACAGTAAAGTAACTGCCCTATTAAATTAAAAACCAGCCCGCCTACCCAGTGTCCGAAGAATTGGCCCATTACGCACCAATTATATAGCTGTTCACAGAAGGGCTTGCAAGCTATAATGTAATCGACGGCATTAATTCATCTGCGATAAAGAATATATGGAGGTAAGAAGCATGGGATTTGTAGAGGTAGCCAGGACCACCGATATCCCCGATGGAGAGATGAGGTCATTCTCCATAGCGGGAAAGCCAATACTAATATCCTGTTTCGAAGGCAAATACTATGCGATCGGAGGAAGATGCACTCACATGGGAGGGGAACTGGCCAAGGGAAAACTTGATGGGAAGATAGTGTCCTGCCCCAGACATGGCGCCAGGTTTGATGTGACCACAGGTGAATGCATTTCGGGGCCTAAAATAGGCATGATCAAACTCAAGACAAATAATGTGCCTGCTTACGAAGTTAAAGTCGAAGATAATAGCATAAAGGTTAACCTTTAAAGAGTATTCGCTCCCTTTATTCTTATTCGGCGGTTCCTGTGCTGCCGGTCGGCGGTTATTCAGGTTCAATATTCCATGGTAGGGCCATTACCGGTTCAAATGCTTGCCAATTTTTAGATATAGCCATGCATTCAGAGGATATGGTTTTAAATTGCAGGGAACGAAGCATATAGAAACCAGATAGTGCCGCTTCACTTTCTTAAAATTTAATATAAATTTAATCTTTTAGCCTCCAATTTTATTCCTTTGAAATCTTATCTGCCCTATCATAATTACCAAATTTAAGACGAAGATGAAGCGGACTTATCTTTAAGATAGACCGGATTACAAATAATAATCAGAGGTGTTTTATGGCAGTCGATTTAAATATTCTAATCGGGGGCGAAGCAGGGCAGGGAGTGCAATCAATAGGCTTGATCCTGTCCAAGGTTTTCACACGTGGCGGATATCATGTGTTTACCGACCAGGATTACGAATCAAGGATTCGCGGCGGGCATAGTTTTTGCAGGGTCAGGATTAAAGATACCCAGGTTCAAGCTATCTCGGAATCAGTAGATCTCCTTGTGGCGCTGAACAGGGAAAGCGTCGACTTGCATGAAAAGGAGGTTGTTTCGACGGGTTTAATCATTGCAGAAAACGATAAATATGCAGGCGGTGACAATAAGAAGATTTTTGTCCTCCCCATGAGCGAATTGGCCAAAAACAAAGCTGGTAATCCATTAACGGCAAACTCTGTTGCATTAGGAGCACTAATGGCCATCACAGGCTATGAACTGGAACTGCTTCAAAATGTATTTAAGGACCATTTCAAGGATAACCATGTTTTACAGCAAAATATAACTGCCGCCGTCGAGGGTTATACATACACCAAAAATAACGTCAAGAGTAGTTTTCATCACCAGGTCCATGCTCGTGAGGATACGCACAAAATAGTGATGGACGGCAATGAAGCCGTAGCTTTGGGTGCTTTAGCTGCAGGTTGTAAGTTTGTTTCCGCTTATCCCATGACTCCCTCTACTCCCGTGATTGAGTATATGGCGTCTAAAGAAAACGAAATGGGGCTGGCTGTTATACAGGCCGAGGATGAAATTTCCGCTATCAACATGACCATTGGAGCAGCATTTGCCGGAGTCAGGTCTATGACTGCCACTTCTGGTGGAGGTTTCTGTCTCATGGTGGAGGGCTTCGGTCTGGCAGGAATGACTGAAACGCCGATTGTAATTGCCTACGGGCAACGGCCCGGGCCGGCGATCGGGCTGCCTACCAGGATGGAGCAGGGCGATTTACAATTTGTCCTGAGGGCGTCCCACGGTGAATTCCCGCGCGCTGTCTTTGCCCCCGGTACGATTGAGGAAGCCTTCTGGTTAACCGTTAAAGCATTCAACATGGCCGAAAAATACCAGATCCCTGTTGTCATTTTATATGATCATTATCTCGCCGACTCGTATAACACAGTCAACAGGTTTGACATGACAACCGTGACCATTGACAGGGGTCTTATTTTAGCCAGCGACGAATTGAATAGTATAAAGGATTATAAACGGCACAAGATAACGCCCAACGGTGTTTCCCCAAGAGCGTTTCCTCTTGCCGGTGAGCCACTGGTGGTCACCGATTCAGATGAGCATAACGAAGCTGGTCACATGATAGAAGACGCAGAAACAAGAACGCTGATGATGCAAAAAAGAATGAGGAAACTATTTAGCCTTAGGCAAGATATACAACCACCAAAGCTTTACGGCCCGAAAAACGCCGGGAGCACTCTAATAGGCTGGGGCAGCACCTTCGGCCCATTAAAGGAGGCAATTGATTTACTACACCATGAAAATATCAGCGTGAACATGGTTCACTATTCCGAAATCTGGCCGTTTTATAAAGAGACTATGGTAGACATCATGGCCCATTCTCAACACACATTTACGGTCGAGAATAACTTTACGGGGCAATTTGCCGACCTGATAGCCCAGGAAACGGGCAACCTGGTTAGCGGGAGAATAGTGAAATATGACGGCAGGCCTTTCTCTCCTGAATACATCGTCCGGGAATTTAATAAAATGGGGTGTTAGCTATGGAAGATAAGAGTATCTATACGGGGATACAACCGGCATGGTGTCCGGGCTGCGGTAACTTCGGAATATTACAGGCGGTTCAAAGAGCATTCGCCGAGCTAAAAATAAAGCCTTCCCGGGTGCTCATGGTTTCCGGCATAGGTCAGTCAGGAAAACTACCACATTATCTAAAGGCAAATGTATTTAATGAGTTGCATGGACGGCCCATTCCAGCGGCTATTGGAGCTAAAATAGCCAACCGGGAACTGGTTGTGATTGCCGTCAGCGGGGATGGGGACGGCTACGGTGAGGGCGGTAATCACTGGATACACGCCATGCGACGCAACCATGATATTACATATCTGGTGCATAATAACCAGATTTACGGTCTTACCAAGGGGCAGGCTTCCCCATCCAGCGACCTGGGATTTGTAACGAAAACTACTCCCGATGGGGCGCCCTTACCTATCAATCCTATTGCCGTTGCGATTTCCTGTGAAGCAAGTTTTGTGGCACGAAGTTTTGCCGGCGACGTCGATCATTTATCAGCAATGATCAAGCTTGGAATCAGTCATAAAGGTTTCGCCCTCATCGATATCCTGCAGCCCTGCGTCACTTTTAACCACAAAAACACCTACAGTTGGTATCGAGAAAGGGTGTACAAGCTCGAGGACGACGGGCAATATAATCCGGACGATAAGATGGCCGCTTTCTCCAAGTCCCAGGAATGGGGTGACCGAATTCCCATTGGAGTAATTTATCGTAAGGTCCGGCCGGTATATGAAGACCTTCTTCCCGCATTAAAAAATGGCCCGCTGACCAGGCAAAAATTGGATCCTTTGCCGGTTGACCGATTCCTGAACGAGTTCGCTTGACCCGATTATAAAATGTTTAATCGCATGATGACCTGATCCCACGGATGTGTTGACATATCTCAGATATGCAGCTATGATCTCTACAATCAGAGCGTGGGGATTAGTTCATGGTGAAAAAATTGGTTGTCCTGGTAGTCGATGACGAGGAGCGGATCACATATTTCCTGAAATCCAAATTAAAAATATCGGGTTATGAAGTGTTGACAGCGCAAAACGGTAAAGAAGCTTTGGAGCAATTTCATAATAATGATCCTGATTTGATTGTGCTTGACCTTGTGATGCCGGAGATGAACGGTTTCGAATTTCTCCAGGAGCTGCGCAAGTTCTCCAGGGTGCCTGTAATTATACTCAGTGCGAAGAGTGAAGATATCGATAAAATCCGGGGATTGAAACTCGGCGCGGATGACTATTTACCTAAACCGTTTAATCCAAATGAGTTGGTGGCCAGGATAGAAGCTGTTTGCAGGCGTATAGACAGGTCAGCTGAATCTGAGAATCTGCAAACCGCTTCTTTTAAGGATGTGCATGTCGATTTTCAAGGTCACAGTATGACCGTCAAAGGGACAGAGGTGCATTTAACAAGGATAGAATGGTTATTGCTTAGGGAACTTTTTCAGAACATGGGCAAGGTTAACACCTACGAAACACTGCTAACCAAGATATGGGGAGCGGAATACAGGAATGATATACAAATATTAAGGACATGGGTAACCCGTCTGCGCAACAAACTGGGAGATACTGCTGGCATCCCAGAGTTAATAATAACGATCCCTAAAACCGGGTATATGTTTAAGTCCACCTCCCCCGATAAGTAAAATTCAAGCCTCCCCATCTTGTTACCTGCCAGCTATCGCCATTTTCCATGCTGTGCCATTTATACATTTGTAAAATTACATATTTATTTTATAAGTTTCCCCGCAATTTTATGACTATTTGATTTCTCTTTAGCTATTCTTTTTTCATAGCCGGTTCGGGAGTTCGGGTATGGTAATTTCAAGTAAATACCGGGCAATTTATATAAGGCGGTTTCAGCTATGAAAAAGGTATTAGCGATTATTATGGCCGGGGGAAATGGAAGCAGAATGGGCGTGTTGTGCTCGGATATTCCAAAGCCAATGCTGACTTTCGGCGCCAGCTGCAGAGTGATAGATTTTACCCTCACCAACTGCGTACGTTCCGGTTTTAGGGACATTTTGGTACCGGTTGATTACCGGAGAGAGAAAATGACCGACTACCTTACAAAATGGAGTCTGGCCAATTCCATGAAAAATGAACTGCGAATTCTGGAGCCACAAAATGGCCATTACCTGGGCACAGCAGATGCTATACGACAAAACCTCGCTCTCATCGAAAACTACAAACCCGACATCGTAATGATCCTGGCTGGAGACCATGTCTATAAAATGGATTACCGCGACATGTTGGACTTCCACATTTCTCGCGATGCGAACATCACACTTTCAGTAAAACCTGTCCATCTTGACCAGGCTTCCAACTTCGGTATCGTTAATGTAAATAGCAACAGTGAAATCACTGATTTTGTAGAAAAGCCTGCGGTGCCTACCGGCAACCTTGCTTCGATGGGGATATATCTTTTCAGAACGGATACGTTGCTGAACCAGCTGGAAAGAAACGATATGTCTTTAAATGATTTTGGGCATGACATTATACCTTCGATGATTGAAGATGGAAGGGTCATGGCATACCAGTATAAGGGGTACTGGAGGGATATTGGTACGGTAGATTCGTATTACAGGACCAATATGGACCTGTTGGGTTACCCGCCGGTTATCAGCATTGAAGGTCAGTGGCCGGTGCTTACAGACAGCACATTTTCACGCCCGGTAAGAAAATATAGAGCGGGCAACGTATGGAATAGTATAGTTGGAGCATCTTGCAGAATCGAGGGCAGGGTTGAGAACTGCATTCTGGAAGACGGCGTATCCATCGGACACAATGTTACCGTAAGAAACTCTATCGTAATGGCCAGGGCTTCGATCGGCGATTACAGTGTTTTGAATCATTGCATACTGGACAGGGGCGCAAAGGTGGACAAATTCTGCTTCATCGGGAAGCCGGGCATCCCGCTAAAAGCATCGGATATTACTATCATCGACAGGGACGTTCGGATATCGCAATACGAATCGATACTCCTCAAATACAATAATTCATCTTTCGCGCATGGCGGTTCGCTGGTTCACGCCCTATCTAATTACGAGAGGAGACCAAAAGCTTCCCGGTCCGCATAGTCACGTAATTATCCCATATTAAATAATTAACGGAGGGTAACAATGAAACAACTCAATGAACTGTACAAATCGGGTGATTGGAAGGCGGAGAAGCACGTGCCTGTCATCGATTGTGCGGAAAAAGTCAAAGCGGGTGATCTCATCCCTGTAAAAGTATCTGTAGGAAAAGAGCAGGCACATCCCAATACTACGGAGCATCACATCAGATGGATATCGGTCTATTTTCTTGCAGACGGGGAAAATTTCCCCTGCCAGGTCGGGCAGTTTGAATTTACCGCGCACGGAGAATCGACACAGGGGCCCAATTCCGGCCCGGTCTACACTCATCATGAAGTCACATGCTATATAAAAATAAGCAAGCCGGGAACGTTATTTGCGTCTTCCCTCTGCAATATTCACGGCCTCTGGCAATCGGCCAAAGAGATCGCTATAAGCTGATAAAACTGCAGTCAATACAAGCGGGAGGTAAAAATGTATAAAAACATCGTCGTAGCCCTGGATGGATCGGAACTGGCAGAGACCGTATTGCAGCACGTCGCGACGGTTACCAAGGGATGCGAAGAAGCCCAGGTGACTCTTTTGCGGGTTGTGGAACCTATAGAGACGACCTATGCTGACACTCTTCCTCCCCTGACCCTGGATCAATCTTATCAGGTACAGATCGCCGAGACAGCATATGCAAAAAAATATCTCAACGAAATCGCTAAAAAACTGACCATCTCCGGTATTAAGGCAGCGGCGGTGGTTTTAACAGGCAAGGCTGCCGATTCGATAGTAGACTATGTAAACCAAAATAACGCTGATCTGGTGGTCCTGGCCTCTCACGGGAAGTCCGGCATCAGCCGCTGGATGTGGGGAAGCGTTACTGATCGGGTCATTCATCACGTTTGCGCTGCGGTATTGATGGTACGAGCGCCGGGTTGCGGGTCACTGCACAAAGGTTAGCGACTCCTCGGGCATCAGTATGACAATTTCCCTGATATTGGACGATCTATGGGGCAAACATGAAAACTGAAAATATAAGCTTGGGAGTATGTAAATGAAACGGCTATCGCTTTTACTCTTGGTCCTTCTGACATTATCGACGCTGTCATTCGGTTGCACTGCTGTAATACCGGTGGTAAATACATTCGATGTGTCGCCAAGTGCTATCAATACAGGAGGTTCGGCTACGCTGATCTGGAACGTCTCGGGGGGCAATTCAGTGAATATTGAACCCGGGCCGGGAACAGTGCCCGCGGCAGGAACGTTGCCGGTGAATCCCAATGTTACGACCGCCTATACCATCTCTGTCTCAAGTCCGCTTGGAACCGCAAGTAAGTCCGTAATCCTGGTAGTCAGGCCGTCACCTATCGCTATAAATATGGCGGCAAATCCTTCAGTCCTTGCATCCGGCAGCTCCGCGACCCTTCAATGGAACGTTACGGGCGCTGATAGTGTGTCAATTGATCAAGGTATAGGCGATGTTCCCGCGAGCGGACTGCGACTTGTTTCCCCGACGCAGACCACTACCTACACCCTTACGGCAAGTAATGCCGGAGGCAATGTGCAACGATCAACGGTCGTCACAGTCAATCCGCCGATCGCTGCAGATTTCAATGCAGCCCCTGCGTCGATTAATATCGGCCAGTCAGCCACGCTGACGTGGAACGTCACAGGCGCAGACTCCGTCACAATCGATCAGGGAATAGGAGAGGTGCCGGCAGCCGGGTCCAGGACTGTAACCCCTAATTCCACTACAAGCTATACTCTGACGGCGATGACCAGTTGCTGTGTGCTTTCTAAAGCAGCGGTGGTTACAGTCGGCACGGTCTACCCCTATGAATTTCCATATGGCATGATGTATGGTTATCCGGGCGATTACAACGGCTACAGTCCTTATACCGGCATGTACGGCGGCATGTATGGTGGTATGTACGGGGGCATGAATGGGGGCGGTTATGGAGGCATGTACGGCTACCCGTATGGAAGTCCCGGCGGCAACCAGAGCTTAACGCCGTTCATTGAAATTTTCAACGTTACGCCCAAGACCGTAAAATCCGGCTATCCGGTGCTATTGCACTGGAGCGTAGTGGGCGCTACCAGCGTGAGCATCAGCGGCATAGGCAGCGTACCGGCCAATGGTTCGCGGACATTAGCCCCTACTTCTACAACCACCTATGTCCTGACAGCCAGCAACGCATACAGCTCAAATAACAAATCCGTTACGGTTCAAGTGGTGCCATAATTCAGGTGCCGGCAGGTCACATATCAGGCCTGGGGTTCGGTACCTGCCGGCACAGCCAATCAATAAAAAACCGGGTAATTGCTACTGCCAATATTACGAAATGAAAATTGAAGAAGCCGGAAATGCGGGTAAAGGAACAGCGTTATTTGTTGCTGGTATGGCCTCGTTCCTTACGCCTTTTGTTGGATCATCGGTAAATGTCGCGCTGCCATCAATAGGCAAAGAATTCGCCCTCAGTGCGATATCGCTGGACTGGATAGTAACATCATATCTTTTGGCAGCAGCGATATTCCTTGTCCCATTAGGAAGATTAGCCGATATCAAAGGCCGAAAAAAAATATTCATATACGGCATCATCATTGATGCTGCCGGGTCGATTTTAGCCGCAATTTCTCAATCCGGCATATGGCTTATCTTCTTCCGCGTATTGCAGGGCATAGGCGGAGCCATGATTTTCGGAACCGGCGTGGCAATTGTGGCTTCCGTATTTCCAGTCAGGGAAAGGGGCAAGGCGCTGGGGATCATTGCGGCTGCTGTTTATACCGGTCTTTCTCTGGGGCCGCCGTTGGGAGGATTACTGACTGAGTATTTCAGCTGGCGGAGCATTTTCGTTATAGATGCTCTTCTGGGCATGAGTATAATTATCGCAGTCTTATGGAAATTGAAAGGAGAGTGGGCTGAAGCAAAAGGCGAGAAATTCGATGCCATAGGTTCCGTAATTTACGGGCTTTCTTTGCTGGCGATGATGTACGGTTTCTCAGTTTTACCGAATGTATGGGCGATTGTGTTAATCGTTGCGGGCATCGCAGGACTGGGTGCATTTATCATGTGGGAAAACAGGGTGAAAAGTCCGGTTTTGGATATGTCTCTTTTCAAGAACAGCATGACGTTCTCCATGTCGAATCTTGCAGCATTAATCAATTACAGCGCCACGTTCGCCGTGGCCTTTCTCATGAGCCTTTACCTCCAGTATATCAAGGGATTCGACCCCGAAATAACAGGTTTCATACTATTGCTGCAACCCGTTATAATGGCCGTGTTATCGCCCATCGCGGGACGGCTGTCCGACAAAATTGAGCCGCGATGGATTGCTTCGATAGGCATGCTATTAACAACTGTGGGACTTGTTCTCTTAATTTTCCTGGGGCCTGACACGCAGATAGTGTTCATTTTATTCAGCTTTTTCACTCTGGGAGTAGGGTTTGGTCTTTTCTCATCGCCAAATACGACCGCCGTAATGAAGTCAGTTGAAAAAGAGTTTTACGGAGTAGCATCCGGCACGCTCGCCACGATGCGCCTTATCGGCCAGATGCTCAGCCTGGGAATAGTCATGCTTTTGTTCGCTGTATATATTGGGAGAGTACAAATAACACCGGAATACTATCAGCCCTTTCTTGCCAGCACCAAAGCGGCATTTGTCATTTTCGCAATTCTATGCTTTGGCGGAATATTTGCTTCGCTGTCAAGAGGTAAAACCATGGATACCGTTCGAGAAAATTAATGAAGTGCCGATGTGGTGAAGGGCGGAAATTAATAGTTAATGGCAAATAGTGCAGTTAATAATTTATCATAAGATATAAGGCCGGCAGTGAGTATTAGATCACTGCCAAGGGGAACTGAATGGCGCCAAAGAAAACTAGGAAGGCCCCTGTTAAGTCTAAAAGTCCGGTTGCCGGTAAACCGAAGAGAACCGTTGTCACCAGGAGCAAAGCGGCGGATAAACGGCTGTCCCTGCAGGCAAATATCCTCTCGCAACTGAGTGATGCGGTAGTCGGGATGGACATAGACAGCCGTGTAACATACGTGAACCCCGCCGCTGAGCGCCAGTACGGTGTTCCTGCAAGCAAAGCAGTGGGCCGATCGCTCGGCGACCTTTATGCCGATGAATGGTACAAACCGGAAGACGAGGCTGCCGCTTGCGAAGCGCTTGAGAAATACGGGTTCTGGCAGGGCACGAACATCCATGCTCTTAATAACGGACAGAGGATCCATGTGGAATCCTCTGTTTCGGTACTGAAAGACTTCAAGGGAGATAAAATAGGTTTCCTGGCAATCACACGGGATATCAGCGAGCGCAAGAAGGTGGAGCGGGAAAGAGAACGGCTGTTGAGTCAAATTCTGCGGCAGCGGCACAGGCTTGAAGAGTCCCTGAAAATAATTGAACGCGAAAGGGATATTCGCAAAACAGTTATGGAAAATTCCGGAACCATGATCGCCCTTTTTGACCTGGACTTCAATTTCATAATGGCTAATGCGGCCTACGTCGCATCGTCAGGTTTTCCGATTCACGAGCTTATCGGTAAGAATCACTTTGATCTTTTTCCCGACGATGAGAACCTTGCCATATTCAAACGCGTAAGAGATACCGGTTCTCCCGTTATGTTCCATGACAGGTCCTTCAAATATGCCGGCCAGCCGGAGCGCGGAACCACCTACTGGGACTGGATACTCACACCTGTCAAGAGCGAATCAGGTAATATCCAGGGGCTGGTGCTTTCGCTCATGGAGACTACCGATCTCGTACGTGCCGAGGAAGCGCGCGAGAAAGCTGAAACCCAGTATCACCTTCTATATGAAGCAGCCGAGACCGAAAAAAACAGGCTGGCAACTATTTTAAGGACCATACCATCGGGTGTGATCATAATAGAAAAGCCGGATGCCCGGATTTCCTACGTAAATGACCGCGCAATTGAATTACTCGGCATTGACCGTAAAGGACTAAAGCCGGGCGAATCCCCGTCCAGATACAGGTTGTTAAAGCTGGATGGTAGTCAATACCCTATGGAGGAGCTTCCTGTACGGCGCGCCCTGTTTCTGGGCGAAAATGTTGTTTACGAAGAGCTGACCATTGAGAGGCTGGACGGCAAACGCTCTATAGTTGCCTCTAAAGCTGCACCGCTGTTCAACGATAAAGGGGAGATAGTGGCTGCAGTCGGTTCGTTTATGGATATCACAGAGCGGAAACAACTCGACCAGTTAAAAGACGATTTTATCAGCATGGTATCTCATGAAATGAGAACACCTCTGACCGTAATCATCGGCGGGCTTAATGTACTGGACGAAGACGCTGAGAAATTGAGCGCGGAGGAGCGGCACCAGCTGCTGGAAAATGCCCTTATTGAGGCTGAAGAGCTCTCCCAAATACTCAGCAATCTGCTGGAGCTCTCCCGGTCGCAGGCCAACCGGCTGACAATATCCCGCAAGACGCTGGTCATCTCAGATACTGTGCGCAAGGTCGTTGACCAGATACATAAAAGGGCTGCACGCCCGTTTGTGATCGAGCTTGATAAACACATTGCGGTAATTGAGGCGGACCCGCTCAGGATTGAACGCATACTATATAACCTCGTCAATAACGCGATCAAATATTCATCTCCGGACCAGGAGATCAAGATATTTACTAAACTTGCGGGTGATCAACTTCTGGTAGGCGTCCGTGACGAGGGGGTCGGTATTGCAGAAAAAGACCAGCCCAAACTATTCAATCTTTTCCAGAGGATAGAGAATAAAAATACCAGTGAAGCCCAGGGCATAGGGATAGGGTTGGTGGTGTGCCGCCGCCTGGTAGAAGCTCACGGCGGCAGTATATGGCTTGAATCAGAGGAGGGCAAAGGGTCCACATTTTTCTTCACCCTCCCCATCCGCGGTAAATAGCGCCGGCCACATTATATCAGGGTATCGACGGCGTGTTGGTAACATCAGGCCCATAAGCACACCATCTATTAAATCGCGACTTTATATTTTCTTTATAAAACGGGCCCGAATTTTGTGCTTTTTTTATGCGTAACGCTATATATTGGATTCGGCAGAACAAAATACCTGAGGCAGTTATGAATACAAAAGCAAACCCTGTTTTCCATCGGTCGCGCAGGAATTTGCCCGTTCAATATGAAAAATCTTGATGATTTTTAAAAGGAGAAATAATATGAAAAAGGCACTGATTGTATTGGCCGCAATTCTAATTATTATGTCATCATCCTGCGCGTATTATCAGGCAACAAACCCAGGCTTGCCTGCTTCTCCATCCACTGGCGATGCGGCCCAGCCGAACCCACTGCAACCACCCCAGGGATACTGGAATTCACCGGGCGCAGGCCCGGGCGGGATGATGGGATATACACCTTCAGGCGGATACGGTCCGGGCGGCATGATGGGATACGGGGGCATGATGGGATACGGGTCCATCGGGCCGGGCGGACCTTACCGTGCCGGAGGACAACGTATCAGTATGGATAAGGCCGTTGAAATCGTGAATAAATATCTTCTCGATAGAAACGATCCGAACCTTGAAGCTTCAGAGATCCTTGAATTCACCTACAATTTTTATGTGGGTTTTGCTGAGAAGAATACGGGAATTCACGCCTTCGAAGCTCTCATAGACCCATATACGGGAGATATTTATGCTGAACCTGGACCAAATATGATGTGGAATACAAAATATGGAATGATGTCGGGTGTGATCTGGGGAGTGCAAAACCAGGGACATCAGATGACTGTCAGCGAAGACCAGGCCAAAAAAATTGCCCAGGATTTTCTTAACGGTTACCTGCCGGGAGCCAGGATAGGAGATGCAGATACGTTTTATGGCTACTATACAATTGAAATCCTTGAGGATGGCCAGATATACGGTATGCTCAGTGTGAACGGTTACACCGGGCAGGTATGGTATCACTCCTGGCATGGACCCTTCATAGCCATGAAAGAGTTGGCCAAAACATGATGCAGGATACTATCATTTCGAGACCGGCGACGAATTCGGGGAGTGAACTGTGAATATACCAAACTGTTACCTGTCGCCACCCTTACCCAAAGGGTTGGAAGGGCTGACCGAACTGGTGCTTGACCTGAGGTGGTCCTGGAATCATGCTGCCGACCGCCTCTGGGAACTCATTGATCCCGAGATATGGCGTCGCACTGGTAATCCATGGCTCATCCTGCAGCATACGACTGCCAAACGATTTAAAACTCTGTCTTCAGACGCCGAATTTGTGAAATTAATCAAGTCGTACTCCGAAGCACATCATAAATCCCTTGAAGCGCCCACCTGGTTTGGACAGAGTTATCCAAAACGCTCTCCTCGCATTGCCTACTTTAGCATGGAATACGGCCTCGGCGAAGCCATTCCGATATATGCGGGCGGCCTGGGAATTCTGGCGGGCGATTATCTCAAAACCGCAAGTGACCTGGGCGTTCCTGTAACGGGTGTTGGTCTCCTTTATCAACAGGGATATTTCCGTCAGGTTATCGACGATCAGGGTAACCAGACGGAATTTTACCCGCACAATGATCCCAGCCAGCTACCGATAATACCGGTACGTGACCAGGCGGGGGAATGGTTAAGAGTGGAACTGGATTTTCCCGGCCGGAAATTGTCCTTGCGCACATGGGAAGCAACGGTAGGAAGGGTGAAACTGTACCTTCTTGACAGTAATGATCCGCTCAACATCCCGTCCGACCGGGGTATTACAGGAGAATTATATGGCGGGGGACCGGAAATGCGCCTGCAACAGGAGATTATACTGGGCATCGGAGGCTGGCGTTTGCTCACGGCCCTGGGGATCAACCCGGAGATATGTCACCTGAACGAGGGCCATGCCGCCCTGGCCGTTTTGGAGCGCGCCCGCAGTTACATTGTAAGCAGCGGGCAGCAGTTCAATGTTGCGCTTGCTGCGACTCGTGCAGGTAATATCTTTACGACACATACTCCGGTCGAGGCAGGCTTCGACAGGTTTGCCCCGGGCCTGATCAATCGTTACCTGTCGAGTTATGCGACAAATCTTGGCTTGAATATGGATGGCCTGCTTGCGTTAGGAAGGCAGGATGCCGCCTCATCGCAGGAACCACTTAATATGGCATTGTTAGCGGTACGCGGTTCAGGAGTTGTCAATGCCGTGAGCCGGCTTCATCAAGATGTCAGCCGGCGCATTTTTCAGCCTCTATTCCCGCGCTGGCCCGAAGTGGAAGTCCCGGTAACCCATGTTACCAACGGAGTACATGTACCCTCCTGGGACTCGTCAGCCGCCGATGAGACTTGGACCAATGCCTGCGGTAAAGAACGCTGGCTGAATACGATGGATTCCATCGAAGATGATTTGAAAAAGTTACCTGACGAAGAACTGTGGAAACTGCGTACCGTGCAGAGGGAGCAATTGATACATTTCGTACGCGATCGTGTTGCGTGGCAGCTTGCATCGACAGGGAAATCCAGTTCAGAAATATCCAAGTTTATAGATATGCTCGACCCGAACATACTCACCCTCGGATTTGCGCGCCGGTTTACGGATTACAAACGGCCAAATTTACTTCTTCACGACCCCGAACGTTTAAGCAGAATGCTCAATAACGTTGACAGGCCCGTGCAGATCATCATAGCAGGCAAGGCACATCCCAGGGACGGCGATGGCAAGGCAATGCTAAAAGAGTGGTGGCAGTATTCCTCCCATGCTGATATTCACAGAAGAGTTATTTTCCTTGCGGACTATGACATGTCACTGGCATCGTACATGGTGCAGGGTGTCGACCTGTGGATCAATACGCCGCGGCGCCCGTGGGAGGCCTGCGGCACGAGCGGCATGAAAGTGCTGGTGAATGGCGGGCTGAATATTTCAGAAAGAGATGGATGGTGGGCGGAAGCATATCATCCAGGCGTTGGTTGGGTAATCGGCGATGGACAGGAGCATGGTAATGACCCGGATTGGGACAGACAGGAGGCAGACCAATTATATTACCTGCTCGAAAATGAGATTATTCCATGTTTTTACGAACGTAACAACCGCGGGATACCGGTTAAGTGGACGGCGCGTATGCGGACAAGCATGGCTGAGCTCACCCCGCATTTTAGCACCAATCGAATGGTTCGCGAGTATGTGGACAGGCTATACGGCCCCGCAGCAAAGGAGTACGGCAGGCGCATTGCCGGCGGAGCAGTTAGAGCCGGGAATTTATGCAAATGGAAAGACCTGCTCGATGCGTATTGGGGCAAATTGCGTATCAGCGAATTGGATGTGCGAAACGACGATGACAATTACATAATTACAGTATCCGTCTATCTTGACGAAATACCTGCGGCTGATGTTGAAGTGCAATTGTATGCGGACCCCGAGGCCGGTACGGAGCCAGAGATCTATACCATGGAGAAGGTGGAGCCGATTACAGGAGCCGTGAATAGCTACCGGTATAAAGCCCGCATCTCTGCACTGAGAAATGCCGGCGACTATACTGCACGCATTATTCCCTATTTCAACGGGGCTTCGGTCCCTCTTGAGGCCGGCCACATACTGTGGTATGAGCGTTAGTACACTTTGTATCTTATGTTAAATAATTTGTGCAGCGTCAGCGGACGTTGCTCAGCGTTGCCGGGATCAGCTCCGATAATGCGGGATGTATGTGCATGCCCTTGAAAATCTCCCCGCCGTAGCCTTTAGATTCCATGGCGTTGACGACTTCCTGTATCAATATGGGCGCGTAGGGGCCGATTATATGGAACCCCAGGATCCTTCCGCTGTCCTGCTCGACGATGACCTTGGCAAAACCGTCCTTCTCTCTCATCGCCTCACCATATACAACATCGTAATATCCGGTTTTTCCGACCCGAACCTTATAATTTGCCCTGGCCTTTTCTTCTGACAGGCCGACTGAGGCTATTTGAGGGTGTGAGAACACGGCATGCGGCGCCGCCGTGTAATCCACCTTCTGCTTTTTACCGTGCAGTACATTATCCGCGACAAGATCTGCTTCCATATTGGCCACGTGGGTAAACATCTGCTGGCCGTTGGCGTCTCCCACGGCGTAAATACCCTTCCGGCTCGTCTGCAGGTATTCATCCACCTTGATGTAACCTCGTTGGTCCAGTTCAACACCGGTGTTTTCCCCCTTGAGCATGTCTGCATTCGACCGCCTGCCCACCGCCATCATCACCCTCTCCGCGGTGAATTCCTTCACCTGCCCGCCCGCCTTATCCTTGGCTGACACTACGACGCCCTTGCCGTCAGCCGCTTTACGGACTTCCTGCACCAGTGACCCGGTAAAGACTCCCATGCGTTGACTGAGCTTCATTTTCAGCAGTTCAGCTATCTCAGGTTCTTCCGAAAGGATCAGCCGGTCGGCCATTTCCAGTATGGTTACCCGTGTGCCCATGGCGGCGAAGAAATGACCGAATTCCACTGCTATGTAGCCGCCGCCGATAATAATAAGGCTCTCCGGCGCACTTTCCAGCTTCAATGCGGATTCGTTGGTCAGGTAATCCACCCCGTCTAATCCCTTTATGGGCGGAATAAACGGCCTTGAGCCGGATGCCAGGAATATCCTTTTGCCTCTGATCCTCTCTCCCTTTACTTCCATGGTAAGATCATCGACGAAATGGCCCTCTCCCTCATAATAGTCCAGTTTCTTTGATTTCATGACTGCTGTTCTAACGTGTTCCTGATCCAGTCGGACGGATTTACGCATACGTTCCATAATAGCCCTGAAATCTACCGACGTAATTCTAACCCTCACCCCGAGTTTGCGTGCTTCCCGGGCCTCGACAACCCTGTCGGCGGCGTAAATAATCATCTTGGACGGTATGCATCCCACATTCAGGCATGTTCCGCCCATGGGTCCTTTATCCACCAGGGCGACTTTCAATCCATGGTCTGTCGCTTCATCGGTAATAGTCAGGCCGCAGCCCGATCCTACGACTATGAAATCATAATTCTTCATGTTACCGACTACCTCCGCTACTGTTTATCTCCGTCCAATTATACCAGCGCCGGGAGCCACAGGTTACCCGTAACTCAGCCGGGACGCCTATTTTCTGCCGGCCGGGCAGACCGCGATGCAGATGCCGCAGATCTCATCCTGATCCTGCCCCGTAGCGGCCAGCGAGATCTCCTTCGCTTTATCCCGGCACTTGAAGGCGTCGTAGAACTCGTCCCGGTCCACATTGATGTTCCACAGCTTACCGCTGGGGGCGCCGGCCGGGCATTTCTCCACGCAGACGGTGCACTTGCCGCAGCGGCTCTTCACGATGGGAGGCTGCAGCGGTTTGAGCGGGACATCGACCAGAACGGAGGCCAGCCTCAGACGCGCGCCGAACTTGAGCGAGATGAACAGGTCGCATTTTCCGATCCAGCCCAGCCCGGCCCGTGTCCCCACCATCTTATGGGAGAAATTGTGCCGCAGCGTGCGTGTATACTCCGGCGAGCGATATAGCTGGTTGGAGGTGGGTGTCATAGCCAGGCTTTTCACGCCCAGCGCGTTTATTTTTTCTGCAATCTCCGTCACCAGTCCTATCAGATAGACGTTGGTCTCCTGATACAGCCGGTAATAGTCCATGTTGGTGCCCCTGGTAATGAGCGAGTCGATCACGGCGTCGTCCAGCTTCATGCCGATGCTGATGCCGTAGTTATAGCCGGCGAAGCGCTCGTGCAGCAGTCCCGACAGGTCGGCCAGTCCCCAGATGTGCCTCCCGTCGTCCGGTATGACGCTGCGTATCTGCTCTACAATCCTTTCCTGCATACAAACCAACTTAGCGCCTGTGCTCAGGCGACTCCGGATTTACGCCTGTTTATCAATGCCCTGGTCAACTGATAATCGCTTTCCAGGTTCAGCCAGAACCTTGCCGGAATTTCCGGCATGACTTCCTCGAGTTGTAAGGCGGTCTCGGCCGTAATAGCCTTTTTTCCGTTAACGATCTCGTTTATCGCATTCAGCGGCCGCCCCATTCGCTTTGCCAGCTCCTTCTGAGTGATTCCTCTTGCCTCAATTTCTTCCGCGAGGAACTCACCCGGAGGGATGGCAACATCAGGATAAGCGCCTGTTTTAGTTACCATGGTAATCCTCCAAATCAATGATTCTCACTTTGTCTTCCTGTATCTTCTCAAGAATAAGTCGATAGTTACCGGTCAGTGCTATTGAATATAGCCCAGCATATTTCCCTTTTAACGGGTGCAGTCGGATTGCCTTCAATCCAAATAGTTGTCCGAATTTATCAACAGCTCTTAAAACTGCCAGCCTCTGGATGTACTTCCGTCCTATCGGAACCCCAAAAATCCGGCTGGCTTCCGAAAGGCTTACACTCGCATCGCTCAACCTCTTGGATGAAAACTCTATATCCACCCTTACACCCTATGGGTGTAGAATAAATGATTGTTTTCGATTTGTCAAGCCTGTTTACTCACCACATCCTCAATTTGCCGGCCCAGCTGATATAATACATTTATTTAAGAGCGAGGGAGTAAGAAGTGCCTGTTATAAAAGTCAACGGCATCGATCTTTACTACGAGGAGCACGGCGAGGGAGAGCCGTTGCTGCTGATCATGGGCTACGGCTCCAACTCGGGCCACTGGTTCGTGATACTGCCCCGCCTGGCCGCGCGCTTTAAAACAATTATCTTCGACAACCGCGGCACGGGCAGGAGCGGCAAGCCGGAGATACCCTACACGGCCGATATGATGGTGGGGGACGCCGTCGGGCTGCTGGACGCACTGGACGTCGAGTCCGCACACGTTTTCGGCGTCTCCATGGGCGGCATGATCGCACAGGAGATTGCGCTCGGGCATCCCTCAAGGGTGAAAAAGTTGATCCTCGGCTGCACGTCCTGCGGCGGCCCCCACTCCATCGGATCCACTCCCGAGGCGACGGCCTTTCTTTTCGACCCTGAGCGGGCCAAACTATCGGACGAGGAGAGGGCTCTGTCCACCGTGCCCTGGCTGTGGAACCAGGATTTCATCGATAAGCACCCGGAGGCTGTTGAGCGTTATGTAAAGATCACGACGCAATATCCCACGCCGATCCACGGCTATCTAAGCCAGGCGAACTTCGTCCTGTCCCACGATACTTATGACCGCCTACCGCAGATCAAGTCGCCGGCGCTGGTCATGACCGGCGCACGGGACCGCCTGATACAGCACGAGAACTCCAGGATTCTGGCATCCAGGATAGCCGGCGCGGAGCTGGTGGTCTTCGAGCAGGCCGGGCACGGGTTCATATCGGATACAGCGAAGGAGAGCAGCGAAAAGATCGTCCGCTTCCTGGAACAATAGTCTTAATCAGAGCGACGGAGGATTAGAAATGCAGCAGGCTGAATCTATGCAGAACAGGCTGGACCGTCTCGAGCGCAGGGCGGGGGATTACGAGGAGCTTTACGGGAGCTGCGCGCAGGGCACGCTGCTGGCCTTGCAGGAGGAGTTCAGCCTTGGCGATAAACAGACGCTCAAAGCTGCCACGGCCATGCCCGGCATTGCGCTGCGCGGCGAGACCTGCGGGGCGGTGATCGGGGCTATCATGGCGCTGGGCATGGCCTTCGGACGCGAGAAACCGGACGATTTCGCTGCGGTGCAGCGCACCACCAAAGCGGCCCGAAAATTGTGCCGGCGCTTCGAGCAGGAGTTCGGCGGCTGCAACTGCCGCGAGGTGCAGCACCACATCTTCGGCAGAAGTTACAACGTGGCCGACCCGGCCGAATCGATGGAGTTCATCAAGGCCGGCGCGGCAAAGAAGTGCCGCGCGCCGGCTGAGAAAGCGGCACGCATTGCGGGCGAGCTGATACTCGACGGCCTGGAGAAATCACAATCGTCCTGACCATTCAGCCAAAGTCATTACGAACCCGTCCCTTTCTCGTCATTGCGAGCCCTCTCCTTTCTCGTCATTGCGAGCCCTCTCCTTTCTCGTCATTGCGAGCCCGCAGGGCGCGGCAATCCGGTGTCCGCGCAGTCACGCACAGGATTGCTTCGTCGCTATGCTCCTCAGAATGACTAATTGCCCGCTGCCATCTTCTCTTTGTAAGCCTTTTTCTTCTGCTCGTAGAGATCGTAGTACTCTTCCATCAGGTCGCGGATGGGCAGGTGGTAGGGACAGCGTTCCTCACATTCACCGCACTTGCTGCACTTGGCAGCCAGGTCGAACAGTCCCGCCCAGAAGCCGAATATCTGGTCCTCAGGCAGGCGCGCCATGAAGCTGGGGAAGGTCATGACGGAGGAAATGTGTATACCCTCCTTGCAGGGCTGGCAGTAGTCGCAACGGTGGCAGAACCTGGTGCCGAGCTGCTGCTTCAATTTACGCATGTCCGCGTGGTCCTTCTCGGTCAGGTCCAGCGGGCCGTTTAGTATGTCGACGATCTCGTCTATCTCCGCCGGCCTCTCTATGCCGGGGATAGTGACGACGTCCTTGAACTGAAAAAGGTACCTGAAGGCGGTCCTGGCGTCAGCAATCATGCCGCCCGCCAGCGGCTTCATGACGATAAAGCCCACGTCGTGCTTTTTACAGAGCGGCAGCAGTTTGTCGGCCGCCTCGTCGGTGACGAAGTTGAAGGGGAACATCAGCGTTTCAAAACGTCCCGACTCCACGGCCTTGATGGCGACGTCGATCTGGTGCGAGGTGACGCCGATGTGCCTGACCTTGCCCGCCTTTTTAGCCTCCTCCAGCACGACCATAGGGCCGTTCGGATCGAGCACAACGTCCAGCGTCCTGAAATCGCTGACAGCGTGGTACTGGTAAAGGTCGATATAATCCGTGCCCAGCCTGGTCAGGCTCTTGTCCAGGTGCTTGGCCACGCCCTCTTTGTCCCTGTGGGTGGTCTTGGTGGCTATGATCAGCTCGTCTCTATGGCCGGCGATGGCCTTGCCGATGCGCGCTTCGCTGGTGGTGTAGGCGTTGGCGGTATCCAGGAAATTGATGCCGTGATGCAGGCACCTTTTTATCACGGCGATGGAGTCCTCCTCGTTCAACCGCTGAATGGGTATGCCGCCGAACCCGATCCTGGTCACCATCAAGCCGGACTTGCCCAGCCTTATCTTTTCCACGTTTTATCCTCCTTTGTAAAGATAAGATTGTATCCCATTATGATAGCACAAGATTGCTTCGTCGCTGCATTCCTCGCAATGACGTGACCAACTATTGACAACAGTGAAATACATCATATATAATCGAACGGTCGTTCGTTCGATATACAACATTCGCACGTAGCTTAGATATCGAATACATGGAGTAAGCATGAACAAAAGGGCAAAGGCGGATACCATGATCGAGCCTGTCTCCGGGCGACGGCGTGTCATCATGGCCGCCGCGAAGCTGTTTCTCAAAAAGGGGTTCCATAAAACCACCATGCGCGAGATAGCACGCGAAAGCGGCATCGTGGTGGGTACTTTATACCACTACATCAATACCAAGGACGATATCATGACGCTCATCATGAATGAGGAACTGGCCGCCGTGCATGAGTTCATCCGGGACAGCGAAAAATCACTGGTAAAGATGGGCCCTGTGAAAACCCTGCGCCTGACCATCGAACGTTACCTGCATATGATAGATGTCAGCCAGGACCTGCAGGTCTTCTGGTACCACGAGAGCGGCAACATGCTGCCCGACCAGCGCCTGAGGCTGCTCGAGGTCGAGGACAAGCTGGCGGCGATGTACAGCAAAATCCTGCAGGCAGGGTGCAGGTCCGGCGATTTTCAGGTAAAGGATGTCCTGCTCACCGCGCACGACATCATCGTGCTGGGGGATATGTGGGCCTTCAGAAGATGGTTCACCGGCAGGCACTGCACGCTGGATGAGTTCATCCGGCATCAGACCGACCTCATCCTGTCCGGCATATCAACCAAGTCTCCCGCGGGCAGGGCTGTTCCGATCAAACAACCCGGTAAAGTGCAAAAGAGAGGAGGTGCCGCCCGCAAAGATAGGTAAATAACGATCATCAGGTCCGGTTACAATCAGGCTTTTTTGTCATGGGGCATGCGGATGCATATCGTAACTTGAATAAAAGGTAGGGGGATCGATGACAGAACAGAAAGTATACGGGTACAGGTGGGTGGTGCTGGTCATTTATATGTACGCGTCGGCGGTATCCCAGTTCTTCTGGCTGAATTTCGCGGCCGTTGAGACCTTTATGGAGGAGCACCTGGGTATAACGCCCATGGAGGGCGGATGGCTGGCGCTGATATTTCCTTTGATGTCCATCCTTTTCTCGATACCCTTCGGCATACTGATCGACCGCAAGGGCATCAGGTGGGGCATCGGATCGGGCGTCCTGCTGCTGGGCGTCTTCGGCTGCCTGCGGCTGATCAATCCCGATGCATATTTATTATTACTCATATCCCAGATAGGCGCGGGCGCGGGCACGGCATGCATACTCAACGGGACGACCAAGATAGCCGTGACCTGGTTCCCGGAGAAAGAGGAGGCCACTGCCGTAAGCCTGGGCACGGTCGCCATGTTCCTGGGCATGCTCATCGGCCTGGGCGTCACGCCCATGCTGCTGGTCGAGCTGGGCTATTTTAATATGCTGCTTACCTACAGCTTGCTCGGAGTGCTGGCCGTAGTGCTGTTCTTCGTCCTGGTCAAAGAGCGCCCCCCTACACCTGCCAGGCTGACAGCGGCCACGACGGAGTTCACGGATATGAAGCAGTGGCGCGGGCTCAAGGATATACTCAAGATGCGCAGCTTCGTCATCCTGAGCATCATTTTCCTCATCGGCACCGGCTGCTTCAACGGCATCGCCACCTGGATCGAGAAGTTCCTCAACGAGTCGCACGGCATCCCGCTGTCGGAGGTCGGTTACGTGTCAGGGATCATGATACTGGGCGCCATCATAGGCTGCATCGTCATGCCGTTGATCTCGGATAAAATAATGAAGCGCAAGCCTTTCCTCTTCACGGCGCTGGTGGGCGGAGTGGTATTTATCGTACTGATGCTGTTCCCCATGGGGTTCACCGGCAGCCTGATCAACTCCTTCCTGCTGGGCTTCTTCATGGTCTCAGCGCTGCCCATACTGATGGCGCTGTCCGTCGAATATGCCGGCGAGAGGTATGCCGGCATCTCGCTGGGGTGGCTCTGGCTGTTGGGCAACGCCTGTGCGGTGGCAGTCGTCCCCTCCATGGAGATGCTGCGTGACGCCACGGGACAGTTCACGCTGGCCATGCTGTTGCTGGCGGTGTTGCTGGTCGTCGCCATTATACTCACTTTCATGATCAAAGAGCCGAAGCTGGGGACGAAAAAATAAGATTGAGACTGAGATTAAGATTGAGATTGAGGTGGGATAAATGTCAGAACTGATTCCCAAAGGATTACCCAAAGGCAAACAGATACTGGAGAAGGGCAGAAAGACCGGCAACGGCATCGAGATGGAGGTAAGCGCCTTTCAGCGCGAGAGGGGTCTCTCACTGTCGGACTGGAGGCGACAAAACACCGGGGCAGGCAACGTGCTCTTCGTTGCACAGATGGGGCTGGCCACGGTCAAGGAACAGGTGGAGTCGATGAAAGAGCTGTACACGAGGTGCAAGGAAAGGGGCACCGACGTGGGCGCCATGATCATCACCAGCAATTGGGTCAACGGGCTGCCGCGCGGCGATTTACGCAGCAAGGCGCCCCGGGGCACCAGCTTCACGCTGGACGGGCCGGAGGACTTCCAGAAAATCGCCCAGGCCTGTCCCATCATGCCGCTCTTCGCCGACAACATGGTCGGAACGCCCAACTCGGTCAGCAACGCTGTCAACGCACTCAAGGCGGGCGCCCCCGGCCTGGGCACCATGTCCCAGTTCACCTGGAACTACCCGTACTGGCACGACGACGTGGGACAGGTCACAGCCACGGTCGAAGCCCTGGGTATACTGGCCGGCAAGCGAGAGCAGGGCGCGGGCATCGGCAGCTACATGGGCGACGGCACTTCGGCCGGATTCATCGACCACGCCTCGGAGGTCGGCTACTGCCTGCTCGAGCAATATATCGTGGAAAAGCTCTGCGGGGCAAGGTATATGACCGGCCTGGGCGGACTGATCAGCCACATACCCTCCAAGATGGCCACCTGGCTGGCAAGCCATGAAGCGCTCAAAACGGCGGGGACGGACGATATCGTCATGGTGCACGTTGAGGGCAATACCATCGAGGTCAGCGAGGACGCCCAGTCCAACTACGGACTGGTGCTGGCGGACTTCCTGCCCTACGCCATACTGGAGCGCAAATACAGGACCGGCGCTTTTTACAGCGCCAAGCCGGTGATGGAGGCCGTCAGGGTCCCCACACTGACTGAGATAGCGGATGTCGTACTGGCCTGCGCGGCGGGCCTGCGCAAGGTGCCCGAGTTCGAGGAGGCCAAAATCTTCAACGAGACCGAGATCAATAAGCTCAAGCGGGTGCTGGTAGTCAACGGCAGGAAGTTCTTCAGAAATATCCTGAAGGGCCTGCCAGGGCTGGGCGTGGATATCAACGATCCCGTCGAGCTGCTGCTGGCGGTGCGCCGGCTGGGCGGGGCAAAGCTGGAGCAGCTGTATCATCCGGGCGAGAGGGACCCCAAAAAGTACCGCGGCATCGTCCCCTTCGCACCCACCGACCTGATCATGATGCAGCAGATGATAACCGATTTCACGGTGGACGCCATCCGCCAGGAGAAGCTGGGCGATTCCATCAGCGGCAAGAAGATCGTGGCCGGCTCGACCGACACGCACGAGTTCGGCCTCTATGTCCTGGAGGGGGTGCTCAACGCCTTCGGCGCCAGCGTTGTACACGCGGGAGTCGACCAGGACGCCGAGCAGATACTGGACGCGGCCCACAAAGCGGGCACGCCCTATATCGCGGTGAGCACGCACAACGGCCAGTGCCTGGAATGGGGCACCAACCTGGTGGAGGAGTCGCGCAGGCGCAGACAGCCCGTCACGGTATTCATGGGCGGAGTGCTCAATACCATCGTGGACGGCGTCTCCGAGCCGGTGGATGTCACGGACCAGCTTTCGGCACTGGGCATCAAGACCTGCGAAGACATCAACGCGATGTTCAAACAAATAGCCGGAGTATAGGTGTTACTGCCGGAGCTTCTGAAAATGCATGGAGGAGAGAGTTATGGATAAAGTAAGTACGACCAGCCACCGCCTTCCGCCCGTGCAGGGCACGGCCTCGGCCGGGGATATCGCGGCCATAGTCAAGAAGCTGCGCGATACCTTCAACACGGGAAAAACACACGATATAAACTGGCGCATGGGCCAGCTCAAGGCCATGAAGTCCATGTTGAAGGAGCACTACAAGGAGTTCATCGACGCGCTCACTTACGACACCGGGCGCCCGCTGTATGAGGCCTGGACCGGCGATGTTTTCTGCGCGCAGAACGAGATAGACGTGGCCGTTAAGGGACTGAAGAAATGGGTCAAGCCCAGGCCGCTGGAGCCGGACTTCGGCTTTTTCCCTTCCAAAGCCTGGACCGTGCTCGATCCCCTGGGCGTGACGCTGGTTATCGCCCCCTGGAACTATCCGCTGGAGCTGGTCATGAATCCCACAGTGGGCGCCATCGGCGCCGGCAACTGCGTGGTGATCAAGCCTTCCGAGATAGCGCCCCATACATCGGGGCTGGTGGCAAAGTACGTGCCGCAGTATATGGATAACGACGCGGTGGACGTGGTGGAGGGCGGGGTAGCCCAGACCACCAACCTGCTGGCGCAGCATTTCGACCATATCTTCTACACCGGGAATGGCCGGGTGGGACGCATAGTGCTGGAGGCCGCCGCCAAAAACCTGACCACCGTTAACCTGGAGCTGGGCGGAAAATGTCCCGCCTTTTTCACTAAAAACGCCAAGATGGAGGTAGCCTGCCGGCGCCTGGCCTGGGGCAAATACTACAACAACGGTCAGACGTGCACGGCGCCTGACTACGTGCTGGTGGAGAAATCGGTCGAGGAGCCCTTCCTCAAGTTCATGGCCAAGACGATTAAAGAGTTTTACGGCGACGACCCTCAGAAGAGCGAGGACTATGGACGCATCGTGAACGTGCACCACTTCAGGCGAGTGGCCGCGCTGCTCAAGGACCAGGAGGTCTACGTGGGCGGGCAAATGGACGAGTCGGACCTCTACATCGCGCCCACGGTGTTGGTCAACGTTTCGCCGGACAGTCCCATCATGCAGGAGGAGATCTTCGGTCCCGTTATGCCTGTAATCGCGGTGCCGGACCTTGAGGCGGCCATCAAGTTCGTGAACGCGCGTCCCAAGCCGCTGGCCCAGTGCATCTATACAGAGGACCGCAGCGAGGAACGGATGATACTGGAGCGCACCACCGCCGGCGGCGTGGATATCAATACGGCCAACCTGCACAGCGCCACGCCGGGCATCCCCTTCGGGGGCGTGGGCGCCAGCGGCATGGGCACCTATCACGGCAAGCTGAGCTTCGAGGCCTTCAGCCACCGCAAGAGCGTGATCCGCCAGGGCACCTGGACCGAGCTCGTCAGCCAGGCCATCAACCCGCCCTACACCAAGTGGAAGTGGGACCTGGCCAAGTTCCTCTCCGGCACCTATTGATCCATTTGAAAATAAACGCAAGGAGGCCCAAGTGGCGAAGGGAGATAAGTTGATCATCACCGCCGCCCTTTCGGGCGGCGCCACCTTCAAATCGAACAACCCGGCCGTTCCCTACACCCCGCAGGAGTTCGCGGACGAGTGCCAGAAGTGCATGCGTTACGGCGTGAGCATAGTGCATATACACGCGCGCGACCCCAAGACCGAGTTTGCCACCGCCGACGTGGGCGTCATCGGCGCCACCGTCGAGGCCATCAGGAAGAAATGCCCCGAGATCATCATCAACCTGAGCACGGCCATCACCGTCGGCCTCACGCCCGAGCAGCGCATCGCGCCCATCATCGAGCTTAAACCGGATATCGGCAGCATGAACACCGCCACCATGAACGACGGCATAGCCGATCACCGGACCGGCGAGGTCTTCTTCGAGTACACCTTCGAGAACAAGCTGGGCATGATCGCCGATTTCGCTAAAGTCATGAAGCAGCACGGGGTCAAGCCCGAGTTCGAGGTATACGATCCCGCCGGCATTTACAACATCGAGTTGCTGAGCAAGCAGAAGGACCTGTTCGCGGCGCCGCTCAATTTCCAGTTCGTGTACGGCGCCTTCGGCGGCATCGCCTTCAATCCCGTGCTTCACCTGACCATGCTGGACCTGCTTCCCGAAGGATCGACCTTCGGTGTGTGCGGCGTGGGACCCAACCAGGTGCCGGCGGCCGCCATGAGCATACTCACCGGCGGGCACGTCCGCATCGGCCTGGAGGACAACACCAGGGTGCCGGGAGGAGAGCTGGCCAGGGGGAGCTGGGAGCAGGCCAAATGGGTGCAGGAGCTGGCCGCCATCATGGACAGGCCGGTGGCCACGCCCACCGAGGCGCGCGAGATAATGGGTCTGCGCCGCAAATAGCTTCCTGCGCGCGAACTTACGTTGAGAGGGAGGGCATCATGCTCAAGATAAAAAACGTGGCCGTCATCGGCGCGGGCTTCATGGGCGTCCAGATCTCCGCGGTCGCGGCCCTGGCCGGAAACGGTGTAAAGGTTTTCGACCTCGATCCTAAAGCTGCCGCCAGAGGCATCGACGGATTGAAGGGCATCTTCGGACTCAAGGGCATGTCCGCGCAGGCGGAAAGGCTGGACGCGGCCCAGGCCGGGATTAAATACTGCTCTTCGCTGGCCGAGGCGGTGGCCGGCGCCGACCTGGTGATCGAAGCGATCAGCGAGAACATCGACCTCAAGAAGAAGATATTCAGGGAGGTTGAAGCGGCCGCACCGGCGGCGGCGCTGATCGCCTCCAACAGCTCATCCATACCGATGGTTAAGATGGAGGACGCCGTCACCCGCAAAGAGAGGGTGCTGAATATACATTTCGACTCGCCCATGATCGACCTGCCGCTGGTGGACATCATGCCCGGCAGCGCCACAACCGCCGATAATATCGAGTCCGCCCGTGCCTGGGCCAGGGACATCGGCTGCGTGCCTGTGGTGGTCAAAAAGCCCATCATGGGCTACATGGGCAACCGTCTCTGGAGGATGGTCAAGCGCGAGTCCCTCAAGCTATGGGCGGGTGGATACGGCGATCCTCTGGACATCGACCGCTCCTGGATGCTGCAGTTCAAGGTGGAGCTGGGCCCCTTCGCCATGATGGATGTGATCGGGCTGGACGTGGTCTGGGACATTGAGATGTCGTATTACAACGAGACCAAAGACGCGCAGGACCTTCCGCCGCAGGCGTTGAAGGACATGATAGCCAAAGGCCTGCTGGGCATGAAGACCGGCAAAGGCTTCTACGACTGGAGCGACCCCGCCTTCCTCAAGCCCGACTTCCTCAAGCCGTAGGGGCGCTTTTGTAGGGGCGCTGCTTTAGCTGCGCCCCTTCCTCTGAAGGAGCATCTCCATAAACGCCCCGGCGCGGTCCTCGAACTGCGACATGGAGAAGTTGGCCGGGTCCATGTGGTCGGCCTCGATCACCACCGAGGGCACGCCCAGCTCCTTCTCCAGCGCGCGCTTGATGTCCATCTGTCCCAGCGTGATGGGCAGGCATGACTTGTTGGAGTGCAGTATCACGCCGTCGATGTGGTAGTCCCGGACGGCCCTGAGCACCATGTCCTTCCGGCGCTGCATGGAGACGCAGGAGACCATGGGATAGGACTGCAGCGACTTCATGGCCAGCGCCTCCAGCGGATTGGAGGTATCCAGGCGTATGGACCAGGCCGCCGAGTAGGTCTCGGCCACCACCACGCCGCCGTATTTCTCGAAATAGTTAAAAAGGCCCAGGTTGTACCACAGCGGTATATTGTCCCAGAACAGCCGCACCTTCTCATCCGCTATGATGCCGGTCTTCTGCTCCGCGCGCTGCTTGACCTCGTCCCTGACCTTTGTCAGGTAGTCCACCGCCTGCTTCGTGCCCTGGCGCGTGACCAGCACGAACATCAGTCCCACCTCGGCCGCCGAGATAGGCGTGGGAATGCAGCGCCGGTAGGAGGTGATCTCGTCCCACAGCGCGCAGGACTGGTCCGACAGCCGCACCACTTCCGCCAGCCGGTCCATGTCCAGCTTCCTGCCGGTTGTTTCGGTCAGGAAATCCACGATGCGGTGTATCTCGCTGAGGGCATAGTCGATGTGGTAGCGCTGAATGTTCTCGATCGGCACCTGTGGCAGGTCGGCCTTGAACACCCTGGCGTTGGGGAAGCGCCGAGCGATGTACTGGAAGTTCTTCATGGCGGGTACGCAGCCCGCGCCGGGTATGAAGATCATGTCCGGCTCGGGCAGACCGTTGAGCGGCACACCTTCCTCTCCCATCAGGCCGTTGATATATCCCACGCAGTTGCGCAGGTATCCGCACAGGTCGGGCGAGAAGCCCATGGACTCGGCGGTCATGTAGTTCTTATGGATCAGGCCGAAGGCGGCGCAGACGGGTGACCAGTTCTCGGGGAAGGAGGGCTGCAGGTCCATGGCGTAGAATATCTCGATCAGGCCGTTCATGGGCGGCATCCAGCCCACCGGCTTGCCCGTGCGTTTGGCCTCGTGTCCCTCCAGGTAGAACTCTGCCACGATCTGCTGCAGCTCCCTGGCCGTGGCCAGCCGTTTGGTCGACTTCCCCGTCTTCTGCGTATTATCCATTTATCATCTCGAAGAAGGCGCCGAAGCGCGTCTTGAGCTGGCCCTCGATATTGCCGCTCTCGTCCATCTCGATCGGCAGCACGGCTATTCCATCGTCCCGCAGCGCCGCGGACAGCGCCGGGTAGTCCGCCAGGTGCGGCGTGCAGAATTTCTGGAAGAGGAAGATGACGCCCCTTGCGCCCGATTCCTCGACCAGCTGCTTAACGCGCGGCACGCGGTCGTCCACGATCGAGCGCGCCGGGCAGGGGAAGCGGTGCATGTACCGGTCGATCAGCCGGTCCAGCGGGTCCTTGCCCTGTCCATCCGCCGGGTCGCAGAAGCGCCGCCCATTGCACAGGTCGTCCGCCACCAAACGTCCGCCCGCCGCCTCCAGCAGGTCGAATATCCACATCTGCTCCACGATGCTGCCCGATACCAGCACAGGAATGCCACTGACTGGATTGCTTTTGAGTTTTTCAACCTCGCCCACAAGTTTGGTCAGGTGTTCCATGTATTCCTCCGGCGGCATGCAGAACCCGGCCTCCATAATGGTGTAAAAGTCCCGCGCCTGCGGATTGAAGATATTCTGCCTCCTCAGCTCGTGCAGCCGCAGCAGCTTATTCCTGATATCGGCGTAGAGGTCCAAAGACCGGCTCAGCGAAGCCATCTCGAACTTGCCGCCGGCCGCGTTGAGCTTATCGATGAGTTCGTTCAGCGTTTTCCTGTAAAAATCCCTGGCGCTATCATTTGTGTTGTAAGGCAGCGGTACTGTATGGAACGTTTTGAGCCCGCTGTTCTCTGCCCAGATATTCATCATGCCGCAGGATATGTCGCAGGTGTATCCCTGTATCACGCCGGAAAGGTATTTGTACTCGCCGCGCATCGCCCTTTCCAGCGAGGTGCGCATGTAAGGGCAGACGAAGTTGGGAACCAGCGTGCCGGCCTTTTCCACCGTCGTCATGCCGCCGTAGATTCTGACAGGCAGAAATCTAGTCGCATGTATCAACTCGATGGGAGTATATGTGCAGAACCAGCCGAAAACCTTCTGCTTTTTAACACGACGAATGAACCGCTCCGATCTATTCGCAATAGCATCACTGAAAGGGCTGAGATCGATGGCTGTCCTGCTCAATCTGCCTTTATCCTCCATATCACTACAACATCAAAATATTACCATACAATTATGTTCAGGAACACTACATACCATTTAAATCATAGGCAGCCCATTAATCCGTCATTACAAATGAGCGATAGATGTCTATATATCAAAGTAATCGGATACGTAAAAAGCATCGCGCTTTGGAGTCTGGGACTTTTATATAGTTCATATCAGGGCATATCGCTTTAGTTCATTGTAGTGCAACATCCTTATCACCATGCCTCTTGCATCACCCTAATACGTATCAAATTGTAGGAGCGTCAATGGTAGCTTCAAAAGTAAGGGGGTATTTTATATCCAATATATTATGATGAGCGCTGCTCCCTTTACAATAAACCATGACCCAAAAGGATTTTATGGGATAAGATGTTGGATGGCATATAAAGGACACATAGTCGTATAATAACTTACAGGATGATCCTTGAGGGAGGAGGTAATAACTATGCCTGTTCCATCAACGCAGGCGCAGAGGGATAATCTGAATATTGGCATCTTTTTGGCGGGTAGGCCAAACGGGGCACCTCTGGGTCAAATCCTACAGATTGCCATGGGATATAATCCCAATGGGAATTATCCCACAAATTCTTGGGATAGCTATGATAATCGATTCAGAACTGCCCAAAAAATCGGCAGAGACCGTTATCGAGATCGAATACCAGGATATTTTACATTCAACGCTATGCCTTTTGGGCAAATCTACGTGTATAAGCTCACATGGTATACATGGCTTAATCCGCAGACTGATGTTTGTCAGATTGTTCCCATGGTGAGCCTTGACCTAGGTCGCATGAGGGATCAAAGAGACAAAGACTTGGCCACTCGGAGAGCTACTACTAGGAGCATTAGAGCCGCTCATGACATACAGGAGGAACGGCAGGCTGTAGCACGACAAGATTATCAAGCACTACAAGCTATCCAAGCGAGAATGGTAGAAGATGAGAGCCTGGGAGAAATCTTATCTGGATGGCACGGTCTACCTTATGCCGATATTGATGAGATAATACCGCAGCTTCCAGCTCATCATCAGGGAATTAGGTTTAGATTCCAACGTGATGCCGCCAATATAACGAGAATAAGCCGAAGACTCCGTCAAGAACAGAGTAGGCTTGCTAGTCAGTTATCAACTTGGGTCTTGTTGCAGACTGGATTGCCAAGCAATGCACCACAGCTGGCATTACAGGACGCTATCACACGAATTACATCCGCAACAAATCCTTAGATATTTTTAATGGAGGTAGTAACATCAGCTTGGAGAACATAGAAACACTGGCACTTAAACCAATCAAAGAATGGTACGGTGCAATCGTTGAGATACCCACTCAGTTAATCAAACCAGATCCGGGTAACTTGAGGCAAGAATTTGATGAGGAAGACTTAGTAGATCTGGGAAAAAACATGGAATCAATCGGTCAATTGGATGAGATAATCGTGTTTCCAATAATTCAAGGCAATAATACTTGGGCTGGTTTTTTCGATTTGCACGATGGAGAAAGGCGCTGGCGAGCAGCCAATTTAGTCGGTCGCAGCACGCTTAGAGCAAAAATAGTGCCAAGGCCATCAAACGATGAACTCCTATATAAGAAGATTAGCCGTGTATTACAGACCAGGTCTCTGCTTCCAGAGAAGAAGGTAGCCGGTCTCGAAAAGGCACTTGTTGAGCTCAGCATCATCAACAAACCGGAGGTTTGGGAGTCCTATCGCGAGAGGCTAGGTGGCGGACAAGAGTGGCCTCAACTTGTTAGAGTATTGCTACTGGCGCCTAAGGTGCGTGAGACGATGGAGAAGGGACTAATAAACTTCACTATTGCTCAATCCATTGGAAGACTTCCTACTGAGAAGCAAATGCAGATTGCTGAATATGTGATTGTTAACAAGATTAACGGGCGCTTTTTATCTACACAAATGGTTCCTTATATGTTGGAGTATCCTGATGCAACACCAGCACAGGCATTTGAGCACACAAGAGTGGGTGATTGGCGACAGTATACGCGAAGTCCCTACACAAGAGATCACCAGCCTCCTATCAATGAGCGAGTAGAGAGTTTTTTAGAGACGTGTGTAAAATGGGAGCGAGCGTGGGAAGTGCTTGTACATACTGGGCTTGTTCATGATATTGAGGGTGATCCGAATCTCGAATACCGCCTTAGCGATGCTGCACGCCGAATAGCCGAACGAGCTCGTGCACTGGCAGAAAGAATTGCTAAGCTTCGCAGCGACTATGCACATCCCAGTGAAATATCTGACACCTTGGCACTTCACGATGGTGATGGCAAACTTCTATCGTAAAAGCCAGAGTAAAAGATACAGCAGTAAATCTCTCTTGTGGCCTTCTTCATTTACAGGTAACCGGTGGGTTAAATCATAGTATCAATGACAATAAAAGATATCGGATAAAATATGGAAGAGAAATATTTATATGAAGAACGCTATATTTGAAAAGCAAGATTCTGTGAATACTATTTCAATTCGACTATAAATTGAATATAATAATCATAAAGAATAAACATGAAACACACTATCGATAATCCCAATAATTCAGGCAGTCGATTTTCTCACAGTTTGAAAAATAAAAAGATAGTCGAAGCTATAAATTTTTCTAAGTCTATCTCAGGTTTGACACATAAGTATTATCGCTATCCAGCAAGTTTTGCTCCTGAATTTGCCAGGGAAATTATTCTTAATTTCTCCAAGGAAGATGACTGCATCTATGATCCCTTTATGGGAGGCGCGACTTCGATCGTTGAGGCATTGGCTTTAGGGCGCAAAGCGATAGGAACGGACATCAATAATCTAGCGGTATTCATAGCCACCGTAAAGACAACCCCACTGAGTCGAAATGACCATACTTCAATCATGCAATGGCTTGGTAATCTTAATATGCATAGGGCCACTAAACAAAGGAAAGAATTATCCGATCCAAGGTTGAAGAATATACCCGAAGATATTATAAATCTTCTAATTCATTCATCAGAAAAAATTGCTGAGTTACCATTACCCAGACAGCGTTCATTTGCACGATGCTTACTGCTCAACGTATGGCAATGGGAACTTGATAATGGTAAACGCTCCCATTCTATTAACGAAATTACCTCCAAGATTAACAAGCAAGCTACAGAAATGATTAACGGGTTAGACGAACTTACTGCCGCTGCACAAAAACGAAATATACGTAAAAATGCATTAACTGGCAGAAGAGTACTTATCCACGGAAGCGCAGGAAAAGCTATTCATGAAATGAATCAAATCTTGCGAAATACGAAGCCAAAATTGGTTCTAACGTCTCCACCTTATCCTGGTGTACATGTACTGTATCACAGATGGCAAATAAGAGGCCGTAAGGAAACTCCTGCTCCATATTGGATTGCGAACTTACAGGATAGCAACAATGAAGCGTACTATACTATGGGTGGACGCTCTAATAAAGGCATCGGGCTATATTTTAAGAATGTCACTGATACCTTTACTGCGATGAAATCAATTATTGATCCAAATGCCCTAATTGTTCAATTAGTAGCATTTTCTGAGCCTAATTCACAGCTGGCCTCGTATTTGACTTCTATGCAAGCTGCTGGATATAAAGAGCTTATGCTACTCAAGGATTCACATATAGACAGGCCGTTCAGGATAGTGCCTAACAGGAAATGGTATGCGAGTCTAAATAATAATCAAAATGCAAGTAAAGAAATACTTCTATTCCATACGCCAGTGTAAGAAAACTCCTGTTATTTCTGCATAATTATCCTTGATTTAATCCTCTATTGAAGCATAGCCGCTAACCGTGACCTGCTCTTCTGTAATTGATCCTAAAGATTCTATGAGAGGGAGAAGTACCGAGGCAATAGCCGAGGTAGTGGTGAATACCCGATCTTCCAACGATTCTTCATTACCGCTATCAGCTAGTTCAATCTGAGTACTTTCCACCCTCTCCTTTTTGGCATCAGCTTGTATCAAAGCGATCCCTACTAAAGTTAATCCATAAATCCATTGAGCTTTTAATATCTCGACATCTTGCTTACTTGCCTTTGCAGCTGTCTTATAGTGTATATTATCCATATTTACATAAAAGCTATACTGTGCGGCATTCCCATTTTCAGAGTTTTCAGTCTCAGCAGCATCATCCTGAACTATTTCAAGCGCTGAATATTTATCAAACGGATGCTTTCGCGATAGCCAATCAGTCTCATGTATCTCCCATATGTCAGGCAAATCTAAGCCTGTCGGTAATTCTCTGGAATTACCTTCCTTGTTAATCGGGGGGTTCCCCCTTGTAATAGTGCCTTTTGTCACATGCTGGATCGGACTCACAGTTATCTTCATTCTATTTATAAAGGGCTCGATTAAAGTTGGATCATTTACTATCGATTCATAGCTAATACAATCGCCAACCTTAGAATTGTCAGGTAACTCAATACTAAGTGTGGCCTTTCCGTTAAGCAGATTTAGACTGTAGGTAGAAACGTTTCTATTCCCTTCTTCACCCATCAAATTTAAACAAAACGATCCCTGGTTTTGTGACCTATCGAAATAATCATTTTGTACATCAGTTTCAAAGGTTACTCTTGAACGCATATTAGCTGCCGTAGCACGTATTAACTCTTGTCCATACAATAGATCTTTGAATTTAAAATATGAAGGATGATACTTTCCTTTATATGGCACTTCACCATCGGCCACCTCCTTAGTCTTTAATGGATTCGATAGTCGATCACCTGTAGCGAAAAGTGACGCCAATAATGGATTGGAATCAAGGATAGATTTCAGAGTATCCCGGAGAGGCTTTAAATCATTTAATTTAGTTTCCAATTCTTCACGTTTACGTTTTTCTCTAAGTGCACGTAATCCAGGATGCTCTTTTATTAATATTTCCAGTTCATGCTCTATAGAACTTCGTAGTTCGCCATTCCGTAATCGATCACGGCTATTCATGAATAAGTCTTCCCTAGCACGTCCGCTGATGTTACTACAATCAACTATGACAAGAATTGAGTCATCTATCCTCCCCATACCCACATTTTTACGTCGAAAAAAGTCAATTGCTAGGATGCCATGTGTTTGACCGTTTACCGTGAAAATGATGCCTTCATTCTTTTTATAGGTCTCTACCTTTCCTTTTCTAAATGCATATATTTGCGCACTCATGGGCTCACCCAAAGCTCTAAATTGACAAGTGGTTGGAAAATCATCTTCAAGGTTTTCAGCTTTATTATCTTCAAGACGAACCATAATGCCGCTAAGATTAGTTTCAAAGCTACCGGGATGACCAGAATAATCTCGGCATTCATACAAGCGTATTGGTAATGCAATTTCTGGAAGCAATATATCCAGTTTGGAAAGCAGGCCATCCCTCCTGAACATCATTGTCCTAAAACCAGTGGCACTATATTCATATAATTTAATCGCAGTTCCCCATTCAGCTTCACGCGCATATGGGTTTTTACCTTCAGGAAAAATAGGAAAGCGGTCTGCTTTAAAAGACAAAATGCCTCCATTGCGAAAATTTTGATCTGCACCTATGGGAGCTAAATAAGTATAAACCGAACTTTTTTGCCCTTGCGGTGGATTCTCTCGTCGCACAATGGTAAATCCCCACATTTCATCTGTATCGTGTTTGGCGGAACCAATAATCTTGGGATTACGACGACTAATAATGAATTGCAGATTATTGTGGCCACAGAATTGGCATACACCTGTGCCTCCCATATTGAATTTCCCTTGGACAAACTGAATTCGCAATTTGTTGTGCTTGTCTAGGGATAATAGCGTGTTCGGCATGGAATTGGGCGTTTGTCCCTCACCCGAATCAGCAATAATAAAACATGGATTAGCAGACGTACCTAATGCTGTTGCACCAGTCGCGGCGAGAGTAATCAGCTTAGATACCTCAGTCCTCTTTTTATCTCCCCAGACTCTTATTCGACCCAGAGTATCACCTTTATTTGCTTCGCCCATAAAATATAATGCTACGGCATCCTGGACACTCTTGGGAGCTGCATCATTTTCAGGAGAAATGCCACTTAACCAACATCCATTCATAAGAACAGCGTCAACCGAATTCACTATCTTCTCTACAAGAGCGGCTTCAGGTCGACTTTGCTGATTACCTATAATGGAAAAATTATCTTCTCTATCACCATAATATCTCCAGTTTTTAGGATCATCCCAATAACCTATTCTTTTTAAAATATTTATCAATTGTTCTTCTGTATCTGCACGAAATAGGGACAAACTTAAATTCTTTACTTCCTCATTGGTCATTTACTAACCTCCACAAGTTCTAAGTGATCGCTAATGAACAACAAAAGGATAATATCAGATAAGATTCTTCCATTTACCTCTTATAATAGCGTGGCGTAGCATGGCTTGCAGATCATCTTTATTTACAATGACCGCCATATTACGACTTGCATAGGGTCCTTTGATAATCGAATCATACTTTGCAATACGAAAATTTCTATATTCGTCCGGAATCTTTTCTAATGGGCGAAGTTGTTTCCCATTCCTGAGTTTTATTATGCTTGCAAGCAAGCCATCGGATGTATAATCATTACTCCCAGCGAATTCAACCAAAGGCCAGTTGTCCCTCCAAACGATTATTCGCCTACGTAATTGCCCTGCTGCCTCGCGATTAGTGAACCCTATCTTAAATGAGTACGAATGACCACTAATCAATTTCTCAGTCTCATACCCACCCTCAAATTGTTCGGTGGACGCAGGCCACCGATATTCGAATGGTGGAATTTTCTTGAAACTAGACACATCATTGCCATCGAATTGTTCCACAGTGTACAATCCCCGAATTCCAGAAGATGTCTCATTTTTGCCTATGTAGTCCAAAATAGCAATATCAGTTGAACGCCAGTCCCCACCTACTTTAAATCCTAGAAGTTTTCCATTCTCTAACTCCATCAATACAATTTGTATATCTACCTTAAGATATTCGGCCACCTCTTGAGGAGTAAGAACTGATGGGAGATTCGATCCTACCATTGCATCACCTCTTTCGAATTCGATGAACTATTTATATCAGTTAATCATGCAATTGTCAAGTTATTATGTAAGTTTTAACTTATCATGCAACTACTAAGTGATTACCAACATAGTCTTAATGTTCTGCTGCTGCTAATGCATAGGCATAAGAATACGCTTTGAGTGATTTGTGTGAATTAGGCTCTGCTCTCTTACTCATTGAGTACAGTATCAAGAATACGCTCCTGTAATTAGTTGGTACTGCTTGTCCATCATCCTTTAAACTTATATGCTTATAATATGAAAGCTAGAATCAAGGTTGCGGTCCTCGGCGGGGGATGCTTCTGGTGCACCGAGGCCATTTTCTCGGAACTCAAGGGTGTACTAAATGTCACACCGGGCTACACGGGCGGAAGGACAGACAGTCCCACCTACCAGCAGGTTTGCTCTGAGAACACTAAACATGTGGAGGCCCTCAGGATCGAGTACGACCCTGCACTGATCAGCTACAACGACCTGCTCGAGGTCTTCTTCTATACGCACGATCCGACCACGCCCAATCGCCAGGGCAACGATGTGGGGGAGCAGTATCACTCGACCGTTTTCTATGTCGACGATGCTCAAAAGGAGGCAGCCGAGAAGTACATTGCCAGTTTAAATGCCTCCGGAGAGTTCAAAGCGCCTATTATTACTACCGTGAGACCGCTGACCAGGTTTTACGAGGCGGAAGACTACCATCACGATTACTACAGTGCCAACCCGGCGCAGCCATACTGCCGGATGGTGATCTCGCCCAAGATGGACAAGTTCAGGGCGAAGTTTAAAGACTCGTTGAAATAGACTGAGGTTTCATGTCCTGACCACACAGGATTGCCGCGCTTCGCTCGCAATGACGAATGGAAGAAGGGCTCCTCGCAATGACGAGGAAAAAGGGGCTCCTATGATGCTATCTGATTCAGCCTTTGGCGGCGTCCTTTTCCCGCTGGTCCAGTATCAGCTCCACTGCCATGGAGGCGACTTCGCCGGCCAGCGATGAGCACCTGTCCAGCACCCCGGCCTTGAGCGCGGCCTCGAGGTCCTCGGATGTCATAAGGTTGAAGAAACGCCCGTAAAACTTCATCTGCAGGTCGTGGCAGCGGCAGGTGCCGTAGATTGCGTTGAACCTGTTCTCAAGCTCCCGGCAGAGCAACAGCGCCTTCATCATCTTGCCACGCCGCTGGAACTCCTCCTTCTTGCGCCCATATAAACAGCTGATGGCCAGCACCGCGCCGGACAGCGACCCGCAGTGGCCGTCTCCCGTCAACCCGATGCCGTCGGCAAAGCCGGTGGCGGAGCGGAAGACGTCCTCGTTCCACATACCCAGCGACTCCATTACGCCGGCGAACACGCTCTGAGCGCAGTTGCCGTACTCCATCTCGTACTTCTTGGCCAGCGCAAACGCCTTGTCCTTGATCTCCTGCCTCGTTTTCTCCATCTCAATGTCTCCTTTCTCAAACGGCTGGCTAACATTATATCTTTAATACACGGCGGCAGGCACCTTGCCCGAATACCTGCACACCACTATACTGTGAATGACGGGATGAAAGCTGCGGACTACGGAAGGGATATCAGGACCATCACCCTGGTGGGCGATATCTCCGCAGCCATGGAAGAGGAACTGGGCGGGCTGGCGGCGGATGTGCCGGGAAAGGGAAGAGGCAGCGTCATACTGGACTTTCACTCCGCAACATCCATGGACAACACCGCGCTCAGCATGCTGGTGCGCCTGCACAACACCGCCCGGCACAACGGCAAAAGGCTGTTCGCATTCGGACTTAAAGGCCGCATGCTGGAGACTATACGCATGGCGCGCCTGGACGAGGGCATACTCTGCTTCAACGATATAAATGCCGCGCTGAAACATGCCGGCTACAGCGGCGAAGTCCCACAGGACCCGGTAAAACCTGCGCAGGAAAGTACCGTTTCGCCTGCGGACGATCCCTGGGCCGAACCGGTATCCTGGCTGAGCGTCAAGCCCATGCCGAAGGAGGCGGTTAACCTGAACGTAAACGGACGGCGCGTGGCGGGACCCATGCAGGGGTTCGGACAGCTCTGGCAGAAAACCTACCGCATCTCATTGCCGGCAAGGATTTCGCCCGAGCAGGCTGTCTCCATGCTCAAAGAGAACTTCACCAAATTCCAGCCGCCGGCCAACCGCTTCTACCCTCCGCCCGAGGGGATCAGGCCGAGCGAGGTGATACTTATCAACGCCGACACGCCGGGCGGACTGGTGGTCACGGGCGTGATGGTGCTCTACGCCGGACCCCGCAGCTTCACCTTCATCACGCCACAGGGACATCCCGAGGCCGGCTGGGTTACCTTCTCGTCCTTCAAGGAAGGCGGCTCGACCACCGTGCAGATACAGGGGCTGGCGCGCGCCGGCGACCCGGTCTACGAGCTGGCCTTCCGCATTTTAGGCTCCAAGCTGCAGCAGGGCATCTGGACCCACGTGCTGCAGTCCATGCTCAAACATATGGGTATTGACGGACAGGTGCAGGTCACGCCCGTCCGACTGGACACCCATCTCCAGTGGAATCGCCTTTTCAACGTCTTCCTCAACGCGCAGATACTCAGCCTGCTCTATACTCCAGCCCTGATCTGGCGTAAACTATTTAACAGGTGATGCGACCGGATTTGTCCTCGACGTTCACCGGCAGCCACGCTAAACAGATTTGCGTGGTCGGCTCCGGCCCCAACGGCCTGGCGGCGGCCATCGCCCTCGCGCAGGCCGGTCTGCGCGTAAGCGTAATCGAGGGCAATCACTCCATCGGCGGCGGCGCCCGCTCTGCCGAACTGACACTGCCCGGATTCATACACGATACGGGCTCGGCCGTCCACCCCATGGCCGCCATCTCGCCCTTTTTCAAATCCCTGCGGCTTTCAGACCACGGACTGGTCTGGATACAGCAGCCGGCGGCGCTGGCTCACCCCATGGACGACGGCTCCTGCGCGCTGCTCCAGACGTCGATACTCGATACTTCATCCACACTGGGAAAGGACGCCCCCGCATACAGGCATATGATCAGACCGCTGTTCGAGGAGCGGGAAATACTGCTGCCCTTCCTGCTGGGCACCATGCGCCGGACACAGCACCTGCCCTCACTGGCCCGCTTCGGATTCAATGCCATGCAGTCCGCCTTCTTTTTAGCGCACCGCTTCCAGTCGGAACGCACGCGGGGCTTCATAGCAGGGCTGTGCGCACACGCCATACTGCCCCTGGACGAATGGCCCGGCGCCGCCTACGGACTTGCCCTGGCGCTGGCTGCGCACACCGCCGGCTGGCCCATACCCCGGGAGGGCTCGGGCAGCATCAGCGCCGCGCTGGCCTCCTGTCTTGAATCGGCAGGCGGGACGGTAACCACGGGCAAATTTGTGGAAAGCAGGGACGACCTGCCGGAGGAGGCGACGGTGCTCTGGGACGTCACCCCCGCACAATTGCTGCGGATCAAGGGACTCAACCTGCCGGACGGCTACCGAAAATCGCTGGGGAGATACCGCTACGGCCCCGGCATCTTCAAGATCGACTGGGCGCTGAGCGAGCCCATACCCTGGAAGGCCCGCGAATGCCGGCTGGCCGGCACGGTGCACCTGGGAGGCACGTTCGACGAGATAGCGCTGTCTGAGAGCTGCGCCTGGCGCTGCGAGTCCGCCCCCAAGCCCTTCGTGCTGCTGGTCCAGCCCAGCCTGTTCGACCCCTCGCGCGCCCCCGCAGGCAAACATACCGCCTGGGCCTACTGCCATGTGGCCAACGGATTCAACGGAGATATGACCGATGCCATCGAGGCCCAGGTTGAGCGCTTCGCGCCGGGCTTCCGCGAGATAATACTGGCAAGGCACACGGCCGGACCAGCCGACCTGGAGAAGGACAATCCCAACCTGGTGGGCGGCGATATCAGCGGCGGCGCCCAGACGCTGTGGCAGATCTTCGCCCGCCCCACGCTCCAGCGCGACCCCTATAAAATACCCGGCGCGGATATGTACCTCTGCTCCTCCTCCACACCACCCGGCGCCGGCGTGCACGGCATGTGCGGCTTCCACGCCGCCGCGTCCTGCCTCAAAAATATGTGATCGGCAGTCATTCACCCCCTTCACAACAATAAATGCCGGTTCAAACGGAAATAACAGCCATAGGGCAACTGTGCTACAATCAGACGAGCGGACGATTGCAACGGAAAAATTCTATCGGTCCGCCGCAGGCAGGTGCAAAAATGATCGAGAAAGTCCACACGCATATCATCACGGAGCTCGAGCAAAATACCAAGACCGACACTATCTTCATACTCGCTTCCATCCTGCTCAACCTGATCGCGCTGGCGGTCAACTCCGGCGTGGCCGGCAACCACGACAAGAGCGCCACGCAGTGGATCGTCTTCTTCACCTTCATCGTC